>Ga0214228_1000151_pt1 | contig 22982 bp, 21 predicted proteins | sample TroBogypolimnion_21_FD_153066 | JGI IMG/M metagenome (GOLD analysis project Ga0214228, IMG submission 153066) | Freshwater microbial communities from Trout Bog Lake, WI - 05NOV2007 hypolimnion | ecosystem: Environmental > Aquatic > Freshwater > Lake > Hypolimnion/Profundal zone | place: Trout... | reverse complement strand
AACCCGGGGCATTACCCCCGAACAAACTATCACCGTGCAAATGACAGAACTCCAACAAGCCTTAGTTACCGATGAAGTAACTGTGCTGGTAAGTATGGGAATTGAATTTGGAAAAATTGGTTTCACGGGAAAACCCGAAGAAGTAAAATGGGCAGGAAGTGGAAAGGTAATTGCCTGTTTATAGTTCGTAATAAGAACAGACTAATTTGAAACCAATTTTCGGAATGCAGTAACAGAACAAAACGATAGGCATGACAAAATTCACAGTTAATATTTACACATCATCCCCGTTTTGCCAATACTTATAAAAAGTGTACTTTTGTGCTTCTAATCAATGCTTATGACAAACGAAAATATGGTGTTACGCACCGAACACTTATTCAAAAAATACGGCAAACGTACGGTAGTTAATGATGTGTCCATCAATGTAAAACAGGGTGAGATTGTGGGGTTACTGGGACCGAATGGCGCGGGTAAAACTACTACTTTTTACATGACGACGGGACTCGTAGTGCCAAACTCGGGAAAGATATTTTTGAACGACATAGATATAACAGGTTATCCTGTTTATCGGCGGGCTCAAAATGGCATCGGTTATTTAGCTCAGGAAGCGTCCGTTTTCCGAAAAATGACGGTGGAAGATAATATCAAATCGGTGCTGGAAATGACAAAATTCAGTAAAGAAGAACAAAAAGAAAAACTCGAGACACTTATTGCCGAGTTTAACCTTGAACATGTTCGAAATAACATTGGTGACCGGCTCTCCGGTGGAGAGCGCCGACGCACTGAAATTGCCCGCTGTTTAGCCATTGAACCCCGGTTTATCATGCTCGATGAACCTTTTGCAGGAGTTGACCCCATTGCCGTGCAGGATATACAGGATATTGTATGGAAACTGAAAGATAAAAACATCGGCATCCTGATTACCGACCACAACGTGGACGAAACACTGACTATTACCGACCGCGCTTATTTGCTTTTTGAAGGTAAAATCTTATTTCAGGGAACTTCGAAAGAGCTTGCCGACAATCCTGTAGTGCGCGAAAAATACCTGGGAAGAGATTTTGAACTGAAGAAAAAAACACGTCTGTAATTACAAATTACACGAATTCTCACGGATTACACGAAATAAGGCTATGAATTTTAATCTGAAAATAAAGGTTGATGATGAAATCGAATTGAAAGAAATAGACAGGAATGATGCCACGCTAATTTTCGGGATAATTGACCGCGAACGTGAATATCTTCAAACCTGGTTACCCTTCATTGAATTTACGCACGATGTTTCATATACTCAACAGTTTGTTGATAATTACGTTGATTCCGATCGCATTGATTTAACTTGTGGCATTTATTTTCATAACCAGTTTGTAGGTCTGATCGGACTCAAAGATACTGACACTGACAATCAAAAAACCGAAATCGGCTATTGGTTATCCGAATCATTTCAGGGAAAAGGAATTGTTACACGGGCATGCAAAGCATTGATAAAATTCCTTTTTGAAAAACGGGGAATAAACCGGATTCAGATTACAGTTGCCACCGAAAATGTAAAAAGCAAACGAATTCCCGAACGATTAGGCTTTCACTTTGAAGGAATTGCTCGCGAAGGAGAACTTCATGAACGCGGTTTTGTTGATTTGGCGGTTTATAGTTTATTGAAAAAGTCAGTAGTTAACAGTTGATAGTTAAACCAATTAACCAAACAATCCAGTCAAACAATCAACCGAATCAACCAAATTGAAAACAACACTTACCATATTAGGTTGCGGCTCTGCACTTCCCACTCGAAAAAATTTCCCGACAGCACAGATATTAGAAATTCGCGATAAGCAATTTTTGATTGATTGTGGAGAAGGAACGCAAATCCGTATGCGCCAAATGGGTATAAAAACCAATCGATTGGGTCATATTTTCATTTCGCACCTGCATGGCGATCATTGTTTTGGATTAATCGGTCTGATTTCTACTTTCGGAATGCTGAAACGTACAGCTGAACTGCATATTCACGCACATGCCGACTTAGAGAAAATCTTAACACCACAACTGAATTATTTTTGTGAAGAAATGACTTACAAAGTCATTTTCCATAGCATTAACCCTCGAAAACACGAATTGATTTACGAAGACCGGTCGGTGAAAGTATTTTCAATTCCATTGAAGCATCGGGTACCGACTTGTGGTTTTTTGTTTGAAGAGAAGCCGGGTGATAGGCATATTATCCGCGAAATGATTGAGTTTTACGATATTCCTACCTGGCGAATTCCAAAAATAAAACAAGGTGAAGACTTTGTGACAGAAGCAGGCGAATTAATTCCCAATGCTCAATTGACCAAAGCGAGTGATGCCCCGAAACGCTATGCCTATTGTTCGGATACAGCCTATTCCGAAAAAATTATTCCAATAATTCGTGAAGTGGATTGTTTGTATCACGAAGCTACATTTATGGAAGAAGAAGCTGTCCGATCAAACCAAACTGAACATTCCACAGCCCGTCAGGCGGCTGAAATTGCCAGAAAAGCCAATGTAAAAAAACTGATTATCGGTCATTATTCAGCCCGTTATGTCAATCAGAATGCACTGCTCGAAGAAGCAAAGACTGTTTTTGAAAAGACAATCTTAGGAGAAGATATGACCTTGTACGACATTTAATCGGGATGTCAGAATTCCGATTCTGACAATTGATCGGGACCTTGGAATTATTATTCCTTTCGGTCATGCCAAATAGTTCCCGTTAATTCCGATTCCGATAATTTATTTCTTTTTAGCAAAAATATTTCGCACAGTTTTTACCGCTTTCATTCCCATCATTACGCCATCGGCTAAAGTCAGGCTATTCTGAATGGTTCCAAAAATATAAGTTGTCAGGGTTTCAAGCGAGAAAAACTTTTTGCCTGAAACGATTATTTGTTCTCGCTGATTGGTAATTTGTTGTTTTAATTCAGCTTTATGTGCCCGCAAATCATCCAAGCCTATTTTCCGTTTTTTTGCAGTGTTTACAGGAACTATTTCCATAATCTTTTACTTAGAATTTGACAAAAATAATCTTGATAACAATCGAACTATCGGGTTGATAATAAGTTTTTTGCGATAAACAAATAACACTAAAATCAACAGTACATAGAGGACAGATACAATGCAGAAACTGATGGTCAAACCTCCAACAAGGGGCTGAAGCAGGTATGCCAGCGAAAAGCTGAGATAGAACAGTGCCGCAATTGCTAAAACAAATACAAGCATGATAATCAGCAGTGTAGAAAGTAAAATGGTTAGCTTTTCAACAAATTCAACTTTCAGATAATCCGTTTGCAATTCGACGTACTTTTTAATGTCGTCATACAGCTGTTGAAAATTCTCAACAGGTTCGTTAGTTGTCTTCATATTTATTGATTTACAATAGTTTAAGCTTCCTGTTTAGCTTCAGTAGCTGTTTCTTCAGTTTCGGGAAAAGGGAATTTGATTCCCCTCTTTTCGAGTTCTTCTGCAATCTTCCGACGTGTTTCGTCACCGCTTTCGGGCGCAAAAAGCAAGCCAAGTGCTGCACCTACTAATGCACCCCCCAAAAATGCTGCAATAATTCCGGTTGAGTTTTTCATAAAGATTTTATTTTTAAAAGCCCCCTAACCCACGAAGGGGAAAGTGTCAATTGGTTGATTATAAATCTTAATCCAAATTGTAGCCAAAACTGCGCAACTTAATGTCTTTGTTTCGCCAGTCTTTTTCTACTTTCACAAACAATTCCAAAAATACTTTTTTGTCGAAAAATACTTCCATATCTTTACGAGCTTCGGTACCTACTTTTTTAAGAGATTTTCCACCGTGCCCGATTAAAATTCCTTTTTGAGAATCACGCTCAGCATAAATAACTGCATTGATGCGGATTAGCCGGTCATCTTCCTGAAATTGTTCCACTTCTACTTCAACCGAATAGGGAATTTCTTTCTCGTAATTCATCAAGATTTTCTCCCGAATGATTTCGGTTACAAAAAAACGTGCCGGTTTATCTGTTAGCTGATCTTTATCAAAAAAAGCGGGAGATTCGGGCAACAGTTCTTTAATACGACTAAACAAAGCATCGATATTAAACTTTTCGAGAGCCGAAACCGGATAAATTTCTGCTTTAGGAAGCAATTCTTTCCACTTTTCAACTAAAAGAATTAATTTTTCTTCATCAATTAAATCTATTTTATTGATAATAAGCAAAATGGGTGCCGGATTCATTTTTACTTTTTCAACAAAATCTTCATTTTTTTCGTACGAATCGAACACATCAGTCACATAAAGTAACACGTCCGCATCCGTTAATGCCGAACGTGAAAAGTTCAACATAGACTCCTGAAGACGGTAATTGGGTTTGAGTACACCCGGTGTATCGGAATACACGATTTGAAAATCATCGCCATTGACAATACCCATTATCCGGTGTCGGGTAGTTTGCGCTTTAGAGGTAATAATAGAAATTCGCTCACCCACCAGGGCGTTCATCAAGGTAGACTTACCCACATTTGGATTTCCCACTATATTTACAAAACCAGATTTATGCATAAGGATTGGTTGATTAAGTTGATTGGTTGAATGAATGTAGAATTTCAATAACAAATATCTATCAACTGATAACTGATAACTATATTTTGCAAAGATACGATAATTTGCTGAAAATAAAATCAATCCCGATTTGATAGATTTTTAGTATATTTGCGTTTCAAAAAAAAGTTTCCCGTAAATTACAAAACAGTATGAAGCTTCAAATCAACAAATTATACGAACTAACCCGCCGACTCAAGTTTATTCTTATCGTTTTTGCCATTGGAATCATATTAGCATCCACTATTTTCACGAATCGATTAGCCACGGCACTGGCAATAGAGGAACGAAAAAAAGTGGAAACCTTAGCTGATGCATTTCATCAATCCATCAATGCCAACGAATCTTCCGAAATAGATTTTATATCAAGTATAATCCAGGGAAACACTACTATTCCGGTAATTATGACCGATGCTAAAGATTCCATGATTTCGTCGCTCAATTTCAAAGAACCTAAAACTCATGTAGCAGAATTCTACTCGCACGAAATAGCCCGATTAAAAGCAAAAAGACCAGCTATTGAAGTAAGATTAGGCAACACGGTTCAATACATTTATTATGACGATTCCCTGTTTCTCAAACAATTGTTGTACTTCCCTTACGTTCAGTTTGGAGTAATTATAATATTTCTGTTCGTCGCATTTTTTGCATTCTCAAGCACCAAAAAAGCAGAGCAAAATCAGGTTTGGGTGGGGCTTTCGAAAGAAACTGCTCATCAATTGGGGACACCCATTTCATCGCTTCTGGCTTGGGTAGATTTGCTTAAACTCCGACATCAGGAAGATAAACTGATTGGCGAAATGGAAAAAGATGTGAACCGGCTGAGAATTATTGCCGAACGATTTTCAAAAATCGGTTCCAAACCGGATTTACTCATTGTAAGTTTAAATGAAACACTTCAGAATGCCGTTCAATATATGACCAATCGGTCCTCTCAAAAAGTGGCAATTCAATGCCATTTTGCTAACGACGAAAACATATTTATACATCTGAATGTTCCACTGTTCGAATGGGTTATCGAAAATTTATGCAAAAATGCAATTGATGCCATGGATGGAAGTGGAAGAATTGACATAAATATTCATCAAAAAAATCAAGAAGTGATAATTGATGTAAAAGATACCGGAAAAGGCATGGATAAAGCCAAATTTAAAGTTGTTTTCACACCCGGATTTACAACCAAGAAGAGAGGTTGGGGACTCGGTTTATCCCTTGCAAAACGAATTATAGAAGAATATCATGGCGGAAGAATTTTCGTCAAACAGTCTGAATTAAATGTCGGAACTATTTTCCGTATCATTTTGAAAGTCAATCAATCCTAAAAGCACTTAGAATTGTTGCATATTAAATTGATTATGAAATGATTAAACCTGTATATTAAAAAATTTAGGTAAAATAAAAACGAAACTATTTTGTAATAGAACATATTTTCGTACCTTTGCACGATTTTAAAAATTGAAGTAAAGAATGTCGAAATTCGAACAATATAATGTTGTATTAAAGGACTTGAACGATGAAACAAAAACGTTCGAGTATGATTTAAACGATGCATATTTCCAGAAAATTGATAGCGATGAGGTAAAGAAAGGTAATGTAAAGGCTATCGTTAGCGTTCAAAAAAAGCAAGACCTTTTCGAACTTAAATTTTCACTTGAAGGTTCAATCCTAATTCCATGCGATCGTTGCCTGGACGATATGGAACAACCGATTCAATACAAAGAAAAATTACAGGTAAAATTTGGAGCTACCTTTTCGGAAGAGAATGAAATTGTGATAGTTCCCGAGTCGGATGGCGGCATAAACATTGCCTGGTTTTTATACGAATTCATTGTTTTAAACATTCCCATAAAGCATGTACATCCTGCTGGTGAATGTAATAAAATGATGGTTACTAAGCTTAAAAGACATATTATCCGTCAGAAAGATGACATTGATGAAGATGGTACTCCCCTTTTATTTGACGATGATGATGACGATATCATAGCAGACGAAATTCAGACAGACCCGAGATGGGACGGTTTACAAAATATATCAGAAAACAATTAAATAAACACAAAGATGGCACATCCTAAGAGAAAAATTTCGAAACAACGCGCAAGAAAAAGAAGAACGCACTATAAAGCTGAAGCTCCAACTTTAGCAATATGTTCCAACTGCGGAGCAGCACATATTTATCACACTGTTTGTGGCGAATGTGGCTATTACAGAGGTAAATTGGCTATTGAAAAGTTAGCTACAGTATAAACTTTAGCTTCTTATTATAAATATTTTAAGTTTTAATTAAGCTCTAAAAAAAACATTTAGAGCTTGATTTTTTATGTATTAAATTCTATTTTCTATGTCTACGATAAAAGCTGTTATTACAGGTGTTGGTGGTTACGTTCCAGAATACATCCTTAACAACCAAGAACTTAGCTCCATGATGGATACCAACGATGAATGGATTACCACGCGTGTCGGCATCAAAGAAAGACGTATTTTGAAAGAAAAAAATACCGGAACTTCATTTTTGGCTGCAAAGGCAATTGAAGACTTATTTTCAAAGACCGGTACAAAACCTGAAGAAATTGATTTGGTGATTTGTGCAACCACAACTCCCGACCACATTTATCCTTCCTGCTCATCGATGGCTGCAGAAAAAGTAGGCATTAAAAATGCGCTTGCTTTTGATTTACAAGCAGCTTGCTCTGGTTTTATCGTAGCATTATCAACTGCATCGAGTTTCATTGAATCTGGACGATACAAAAAAGTATTAGTCATGGGAGCGGAAAAGATGTCATCCATAACAGATTATACGGACCGTACAACAGCCCCGTTGTTTGGCGATGGTGCAGGTGTAGTTTTGCTCGAACCAACAACTGAAAATTTTGGGGTGATGGATTCAATTATTCGTACCGATGGTGTAGGTTACAAGCATTTACATATCAAAGCAGGTGGTTCTGCTATGCCAACTACACACGAAACTGTGGATAAAGGCTTACAATACACCTATCAGGAAGGTACGAATGTTTATAAGTATGCCGTTATAAATATGGCTGAAGTTTCGGCAGAGATTATGGATAAAAATGGTTTGACAAACGAAAGCGTTGCATGGTTAATTCCACATCAAGCCAATTTACGTATTATTGATGCTGTTGTTCAACGAACCAAGGTTGATTACTCTAAAGTGGTTATTAATATTGATCGATTTGGCAATACATCTGCTGCAAGTATTCCACTTGGTATGTGGGAATGGGAAAAGAAATTCAAGAAAGGCGATAACATTATTCTGACTGCTTTTGGTGCAGGATTTACCTGGGGTTCAGTGTACTTAAAATGGGGCTATTGATGTTATAAATACTCATAAAAACAATAAGTTGCAGGCTGTTTCATTCATTTGAAACAGCCTATTTTTTTTCTGAATTCAGAGTGATACATTCAAATACAGACTCAAAAAAAAAAGAAATAATAGACTTCGCAATTTCTGAAACACGTCACTGCATTGACTTTCATTAATAATACCACTGAATTAAGTTTATTTAACTCAAAACTTGCATATATTTGTTTATAAATTCTGAATTTTGTGTATTAGTTTTTAATTCATTTTAGCAAGCCTCTTCCTGATTTTAAACAAGATAGTTTATTTCTAACGAAGTGCGGTGTCAGCACCTTAAACTCTGACAAAAAGAATATGAAAAAAATATCAATTTTATTTTCAATTTTGTTAGTCTTCATTTCATCGTTAACGGCTCAAACAGCTTCCGATTATTATCTTCCACTAAATGTAGGGAATTTCATGCAATTACATACTACAAACATCCCGGCTAACAGTGGTTGGGGCGCAAGAACAACTATCTATACCTTTCTACGCTCTGAAAATATTAATTCTGTGCCCTATTTTGTGGAAGAAGGCAGAGAAATAATGGATAATAATGTAAATGATAATAGCGTCTTTCGCATTTTTTGGATGAGAAAAGATGCAAATGGAAACATTGTATCTGGAGCATACTCTACTACCGAAAATAACGATTTAAGCTCTGCCACCATAATTAATCCCCCATTTAAGTATTTCCCCAATGAATATCTCACAAAAGGTTTCTCACAAACTTTTCAAACCGGAAATAACGTAACAGAAACGGATTCAGTTGTAAGCGTGACAGCTACTTATGGCTCTTACAATAATTGTATTCAAATCAGGGCAATAAGAAGAACAAATGGCACAATCGACATGATTGAAGACTCTTTTTATGCCTATCATATCGGTTTGATTGGAAATCAAAGGACATTGCCCATTAATCAGTGTTATACTAGTTATGTAACCAATTACCTGGCAAACAGTCCTTCAGGAACTGACAATTTATCGGCCGACCAGCATTTTAAATTATATCCAAATCCTGCAACAGAAGGTTTTTATATTGATGTTGCAGAAAGTACAGCTTCAGTTTCTATATATAATCTGAATGGTACAGCGTTAATCAATAAAAGCTTTACAGGTAAAACTTATTTTGATATTCACCTATTACCCACAAGTATTTACTTCGTAAAAACAACGACCAACGATAAAGTATTTGAAAACAAACTGATAAAAAAGTAAGCAACATAATTTCTAATGAAGTGCGGCGTCAGCACCATAATCACTGACAAAAGAAAGATGAAAAAACAAATTTTACTGACAGTATTAACATCCACCTTTGTTTTCATTAATAATATTGAAACGGTAACTGCGCAATGGACAACTCAAAGCAGTCCTTTAGGAACAGAAATCTTAGGGAAAATGCAATTTGTTAGCGCTACCGAAGGCTGGATTGCATGCGGAAATAGCGGCAAGTTGCTCCATACTACAAATGCAGGAAATCAATGGAATGTTGTTACTCCATTTCCGGCTGATACTTCAATGAGTAATCCATCTGACGTTGGATTAACCATGAGTTGGCCAAATGCAACACACGGTTGGGCTTTAAAAACGTATGGAAGTCTGGATAATCCGAATGGAGCAACACTCTATCAAACTACAAATGGAGGTAGTTCGTGGACTAAAAAAGATTTTCCAAAATACTTTCAAACAGTTACTTACAGTTCAGCCGATTTGGTGGGAACATGGCAAGCTCATGCTTTAACTATAGATAACCCGAATGATCTCAATAATTTTAATGGTTGGATTTATGGAACAACTACAATTAATTCGGATGGAACTTCGAGTTATACGACAACCAATAATCAGGGACAAACAACCACACGAAATTCAACCACACAATTTAATGTTTCTTCAAAAGGTAGATTCACAGTTTCAGGTTCAGATATGGATGGTTTTATGAGTGCCGATAAAAATACAATGATAATCACGCAAACCGATGGAAGTGGAGGATATAACCTTATTGTATGGCAAAAAGTAAATCCTTCAACAGTTTATTCAACTGCCGATTTACAGGGAACGTGGGAAATGCATTCCATTCAAACACAAAGTAACGCGGGATGGGCACATGGGACAATTGTGCTAAATGTCAACGGAAGTGGAACTGTGACCGCGTATGGTCCGGACAACAGTCAGTTTACAAATAGTTTTACCTGTTTATTATCTTCTCAGGGAATTCTTACTTCAAACGGAACCGACATGGAAGGTTTCATGAGTGCTGATAAACAAACTATTTACCTCACTCAATCACAAAATGGGGGCTATTGCCTGAATGTTTTGCAAAAGAAAGTCACCGGAACTGCATATTCTGCTGCTGATCTTGCAGGAGTCTGGCAAATGCACTCGGTGGTTGCTGATAGATCAGGTGATAATCAAGCCTGGGCCAGTTGGACACATGCACAAGTACAAGCAAGTTTGTCCGGTACGGTAACAATTTCAAAAATGGTTGTAAATAATGAAAACCGAGACAATTTAACAACCAGTATATCTATTACGGCAGATGGAATCATTTCGGGGATGTCACCCCTAACCGATACTGATGGTTTCCTCAGTTCGGATAAAAGTATTGGAATAATGACTTTGACAGATGGAACCGGTGGATTTACATTCAGCGTTTGGCAAAAGGATTTGTCCTCAAGTGGCGATACAGGTTTACAGGTTCAGTTTGCCGACAATAATACAGGGTGGGTATCTGTATACAATTCTGTTTACAATAATTTTAAACTGTACAAAACTTCGAATGGTGGAAGTAACTGGGACATAATTAACGGTGTCTCAAATCCGGTAGGTGGATTTTATTATTTTGTGGATGCATTAAATGGTTGGATGTTTGGCGCTTCTGCATCCACTTCAGGTACAAACACCGATATACTTCACACTTCCGATGGTGGCTTAAGCTGGACTACACAAGCGACCAATATTGGATCGGCAAAAGCCATTTATTTTTCAGATGCATTACACGGTTGGGTTGTTGGGAGAAATGCATTACTAATGAGAACAACAGATGGTGGAGCACACTGGACAACGCTTACTAATACAAATCAAAGTCAGGAATCACAATTCAGATCGGTTAATGCTTTAAATGCGAATGTGTGTTATTTTGGAAGTTCTGTTTCTGGAACTTCCGGTGAATATATTTTGAAAACTACGAATGGCGGAGATTCCTGGACACCTATACAAGTTCCATTTCAATTTGATGTTTTCAATGTAGTTTTCTGGGACGAAAATAACGGTTGGGTTTCAGGTGACTATGGTGAAATTGCTCATTACAGTAATAATACCGGAATTCAAAATCCGTCAAACTACAATAAATCAGAGTTATTCTATCCAAATCCGGTTTTTGATTTTATCTATATCAAAAGTGAATCTGAAATATCAAATGCTAAAATCTATGATTTTAGTGGAAATTGTGTTCTCGATAAATCATTCGTTGAAGGCAATAGAATTGATGTTAACAAGCTGCCTGCAGGAATTTATTTTATAAAAATTCCGGATTCGAATAAAAGTAAATACATCAGATTTATCAAAAAATAGTCTTTATAAAAAAATCATTTTTTCTTAGTCCCTACTTTTTATCAGCTGCGATGGTTTTCCTATTTTCCGAAAGAAACCATATTAAAGCTAAAATCTCAGTTTCAGCTAAAACAAAAATTCTGAATTTATAGAGGATGTATATAGCGAAAGTTGACTCTGAAAACTTTAAGTAGTTCTTTAGCACTACAAAGAAGGAGGCTGTTTCAAACAAATGAAACAGCCTCTCGTATATTCATGTTAGCACATTCAGATTCCGGCAATTCGTTTAATTTCTTCTATGACAGCTTTAGCAAAAGCATCAGCTTGTTCGGGAGTTCCAGATTCGGAATAAATGCGAATAATCGGTTCAGTATTGGATTTCCGTAAATGCACCCAACCTGTTGGAAAATCAATTTTCACACCATCAATATCGTTTACTTCATATTGTTGATAGCTCTTTTTAATAGTTTTCAAAATTGAATCCACGTCAATGGCAGGCGTCAACTGAATTTTATTTTTAGAAATATAATATTCCGGATAGGTTTTTCTCAATTCGGAAACCTTGAGATTGGATTTAGCCAAATAAGTCAAAAACAAGGCGATACCTACCAAAGCATCACGGCCATAATGACTTGTAGGATAAATAACGCCACCGTTACCTTCGCCGCCAATAATGGCATTGGTAGCTTTCATTGTTGTGACCACATTCACTTCGCCAACAGCAGCAGCCGTATAGTTGCAACCGTATTTACCAGTTACATCACGTAACGCACGAGTAGAACTTAGATTAGACACAGTATTTCCTGGAGTATGTTGGAGTACATAATCAGCTATTGAAACCAAAGTATATTCTTCACCAAACATGGTTCCATCCTCACAAATAATAGCTAACCTATCCACATCCGGATCAACAACGAAACCAACATTGGCTTTTCCCTGTTCCATTAAAGCCGAAATTTCGGTCAAATGTTCGGGGAGCGGTTCGGGATTATGAGGGAATTGACCGTTTGGCTCACAATATAGTTTTTCAATTTTCTCTACTCCTAATGCATTGAGCAAAGCCGGAATGGCAATACCACCAACCGAATTAACACAATCAATAGCCACACTAAAACAGGCATTTTTAATAGCTTCAACATCAACCAATTCGAGGGCTAATACGCTTTCAATGTGTTTTTGAGTGTATGAAAAATCCTCGGTCAGTTTTCCAAGTTCATCAACTTGTGCGAATTCAAAACTTTCTTCTGCTGCAATTTTAAGTACATTCTCGCCTTCTGCAGCATTTAGAAATTCACCATTTTCGTTTAATAGTTTGAGCGCGTTCCATTGTTTTGGGTTATGACTTGCCGTGAGAATTATTCCACCGGCTGCCTTTTCCATGGTTACGGCTAATTCGGTAGTTGGAGTAGTGGCTAAACCGATATTTACAACATCGAATCCCATTCCAAGTAAAGTGCCAATTACCAATTGATTAACCATTTCACCGGAAATGCGGGCATCACGACCAACTACAATTTTTCGCGAATCAATTTTCTTATTCTTACTAATTTGTGTGGCATAAGCAGCTGTAAACCGAACAATGTCCAGTGGATTGAGCCCATCTCCTACCGGTCCGCCGATAGTTCCACGAATTCCTGAGATTGATTTAATTAAAGTCATGTAAAATTAGCTTTGAGCAACGAGCATCGAGCTGTTGATTTATTTTAGAATCTTTATTTTGAGGTCATAACCCATAGGAGTTACACTCATCATATCCGCATTGAATCCAATAATAGAAGGAATAATCAGGAGTGCCTCAGAGTCGTTTCTTTTCATATAGGTAACAGCTTCCTGAAAACCTTTACAAGATTGAGTCATATTGCCGTAAATAAAACTGGGTGGATAGGGGAAATCAATTGTATTCCAATTACTTATAGTGTCCGAAACAACATTCAAAGTATATTCTTTGAAACGGGGTACAACTGTATTTTTTAGCAATAAAGTGTCCATATCCTTTACATTAGCATAATTAACCATATGAAAATATAAACCTGAGGATGTTTTCACATAAATATCTTTTCCATTTTTATTCCAAATTGAATCTGACGGAAAAGTGGTAACAACCTGAATATTATTTCGTTTTATAAAAGCTGATATTAACGTTTGTTCATCGTCGAGCAATTGCGAATAAGTAGCTGTACTACTGCAAGAAGATGCAATGATAGTGGTCAAAAAAGCGAGAAATAGAAAATTAGAAATCCTTTTCATTTCAGTAAAAATATTTATTGTACAAATATCCGATTAAATTACGACAACTACAAGTTAATAAAATGAATAAAGTTATAAGATTTGTAGTTGTTTATTCTGTGAAAATGAGAACAATTGCAGCTCAATTACACATTTTAATTTCACAAATAAGCGATGTGTAAGGTGCAATAACCGATCCATTTCCTTTCATTCCATAACCTAAATACCAGGGAATTATTAAAATTTCTGTTTCACCGGGTTTTAAAAGTTTTAACCCTTCTTCTATACCGGTAATGACTTGTTTTTTACCAAACAAAATCTGCTTTTCGCCCGATTCAAATTCTTTTCCGCTGAGAGATTTTAGTTTATATTGAAATTTACAGGAGATTGAATCTCTTATCACTTTACGCTTCTCGCTCTTAACAATTAAATACCAAAAACCGATTTCATGTTTTTTGAAATTTCCAGACTTTAATGCGAAAACCCTTACTGCACTATCTTCTTTGACAGCTAAATCTTTATTTAAAATGAGCATCGAGTTTGCCTTTTGATCTACATTAAGTCCTTTATTGGAAGGTAATTGTGGCGATTGTTTCGAACATGAATTAAAAGCAACACTTAATAACAAGGCAATTATTAACCGAAAAATCGTCATTGACAAGAAATTATCTAATATTAGCAATACTCATAATATCGGAGAAAACTCCGGCTGCAGTTACACTTGCTCCTGCTCCATAACCTTTAATCATCATTGGGAATTCATTGTAACGTTCTGTTGTGATAAGAATTATATTATTACTTCCCTGCAAATCATAGAAAGGATGCATATTATCTACTTCTTGTAAACCAACTTTACATTTACCGGTTTCCATGGTAGCTACAAAGCGCCAGCGTTTGCCCTGAGCAGCTAAAATCCGACGATTTCGTTCAAATTCAGCATCTAATTCAGGAACTGTTTTCCAAAATTCATCAATGTGTCCATTAAAATATTGATCCGGAATAAATAAATTTTTCTGAACATCAGCCTGTTCTACTTTATAACCGGCTTCGCGGGTCAAAATTACTAATTTACGAATTACATCTTTACCACTTAAATCTACGCGTGGATCCGGTTCTGAAAAACCGGCTTCTTTTGCCATTAGAATAGCTTTACTCAACGGAATTTCCTCACTGATAGTATTAAAAATATAATTAAGCGTTCCCGACAAAACAGCTTCCATTTTCAAAATATGGTCACCACTGTTAATCAGATTATTCATTGTATTAATAATCGGTAAACCTGCACCAACGTTGGTTTCGAACAAGAATTTAACACCACGTTTTCGTGCTGTATCTTTTAGTTTTAAATAATTGTCATAATTAGACGATGCAGCTAATTTATTAGCAGTTACTACTGAGGTATTGTTTTCTAACAAAATTTGATATAAATCTGAAATTTGTGCATTGGCTGTACAGTCAACAAAAACAGAATTGAAAATATTCATGTTTAGGATTTCATTGCAAATCAATTCAGGTGAAGCATCCAATCCATTCTTTTTAAGATTATCAGCATAATTTTCCAAGTCAATTCCCTCCCTCGAAAACAACATTTTTTTGCTCGATGCAATACCAACAACATTTAATTTCAAACCGTTTTTTGACATCAATTTCTGTTGTTGTTTCTTAATTTGGTTCAACAAACTGCCACCTACCGTTCCAATTCCGGCAACAAAGATATTGAGCACCTGATATTCCGAAAGAAAAAACGAATCGTGAATCACGTTCAATGCTTTACGAAGCGATTTTCGGTCGGTAACAAACGAGATATTTGTTTCCGATGCACCTTGAGCACAAGCTACAACGTTAATTCCGTTTCGTCCGAGAGTTCCAAAGAGTTTTCCGGCAATACCGGGCGTACGTTTCATATTATCACCGACAATAGCCACAGTAGCTAAATCATCCTCCGAAAAAATCTCATTAATCTCACCTTGAGCAATTTCTATAGCAAATTCCTTTCGCAAGACTTCAACAGCCAATACACTATCAGCATTACGTACACCAATTGAAGTTGTACTTTCCGACGAAGCCTGTGAAACCATAAAAACACTGATACCATTTTTGGCCAACACACGGAAAATTCTGTAATTAACACCGATTACACCCACCATACCAAGTCCCTGAACGGTAATAAGCGAAGTATCATTAATTGATGAGATTCCTTTAATGGCTTTGCTGATTTCACCTGTTTTATCACGCGAAATGTAAGTACCATCAGCTTCAGGGTTGAAGGTGTTTTTAATTTTTACAGGAATATTCTGATGAAAAACAGGAAAAATAGTGGGTGGATAAATAACTTTTGCACCAAAGTTACACAATTCCATTGCCTCTATAAAGCTCAGTTTTTCAATCACATAAGCATTATTAATGATGCGTGGATCGGCTGTCATAAATCCATCTACATCGCTCCAAATTTCCAACATAGAAGCATTGAGTGCTGCGGCAAGAATAGCAGCAGTATAGTCCGAACCGCCACGACCCAAGTTGGTAATGAAATTAGTCTTAGAGTCAGTCGAAATAAAGCCTCCACACACGCAAATCGGTGCTGCACTTTCGAAATATAGTCGAATTAATGCATTCGTTTTTTCATAATCAACAATATGTTTGTCGAACTGATTTTCAGTTTTAATAAACAATTTCGAATCGAAATGTACAGCATTATTTATAGCATAAGTTACTATTATAGAAGATATTGATTCGCCATAGCTCACAATGGTATCGATAATTTTGGTGGAAATATCTTTAATCAGAAATACACCACGAAAAATATTGGATAAATCGAGAAATTGAGTCTGAATCAGAGCTGAAACCTCTTCTTTCTTTTCTGCCGAAATGACTGAATCAATCACTTCCAAATGGCGTAAATGCATAGTTTCATATTCATTCAAATACGAATTGTCGCCATCGCAAGCCAAATTTGCAATTTTATAAAGTTGATCGGTAACACCCGAAAGTGCTGAGACAACAACAATTACAGGCTCATCTTGCTCTTCAACAATTTTCTTTACACTTAAAATACCATTGACAGAACCTACGGATGTTCCGCCGAATTTTAACACCTTCATATCTAACTATATTGTTAAATTCATAAAACATTATTATAGCACGCAAAATTAGCGAAATTTCCCCAATTAAACAGTCACTTTGTTTCAATTTAGGGAAAAACAGTTGCATCTTATCGAAATTTGCACTACTTTTGCACTGCTTTTATCAAAATTTTCAAAACAGAAAAAAAATATAAAGCTAATCGGTCTGGTAGCTCAGCTGGATAGAGCAACGCCCTTCTAAGGCGAAGGTCAAGAGTTCGAATCTCTTCCGGATCACTTTTCATTAAACAATCCGCTATAAACTTGATTTATAGCGGATTGTTTTTTTTTTATTTCTATCTTCTACAAAAAAAACATAAACACAATTCCACATAAAACAAATTGACAATTATCACGAATAAACACATATATAATCACATAATTATTCATTAACACATATATTACTTACATATATCTACAATTTTAATCTTTTTAACTTCATTTTGTTTTGTGTTTCTAAATTTTCAGACTACTTTTGCGGTCAAATTACATATTGAAGACAAATTATCAATAAGCATGACTTATTGATACATTAATACAATATAATATATCAAATTGCCAAATTTAAACACTAAAACAAAAAACAATGAAAAAAATTGAAGCAGTTATTCGAAAATCGAAATTTGAAGATGTTAAACAAGCACTTTACGATGTCGGTATCGACTGGTTCTCGTATTGGGACATTACCGGATTAGGAAAATCTACCGAAGAACAAGTTGTTCGTGGTCAGGTATTCAAGTCGGGTTACATTCAACGACGCATGATTTCAATCGTAGTTCGCGATCAAAACGCAGAAAAAACAGTCAATGCTATTCTGAATTCGGGTTGGACAGGTGAAACCGGTGATGGAAAAATTTTTGTTTCGGATATTCAGGAAACTTTCAGAATTCGTACCAAAGAATCCGGGCCTGATGCATTGTTCAATAAATAAAATTGTAAAATCAAGATTTTAAACAGTAAAAATGAAAAAATATAGTATTGCTATCCTGATTTTATTGGGAGTATTTAGTTCAAATGTAGTGGCACAAAATACGATTTCTCATATAACCCCGAGCATAAGCGCGGGCGATACAGCCTGGATGCTTGTAGCTACCGCTTTTGTTTTATTGATGTCAATTCCTGGATTAGCGTTGTTTTATGGAGGATTAGTTCGCCGCAAAAATGTACTCAATGTATTTATGCAAGTATTTGTTCTTGTTGCAGTCATAAGCATCGAGTGGGTTGTTGTGGGCTATAGCAATGCGTTTGGATCAAATTCCATTGACTTTCTGAAACCATTTATCGGTGGTTTTCACTGGGCATTTCTCGAGAATATTAATTTAAGTGATTTGAGTCCGTATTTTATATCTCATTCACAATTAGCAGCCAATGGCACCCTGGTCGGAACAATTCCTCACATTGTTTTTATCATGTTTCAGTGTATGTTTGCAGTTATAACACCGGCGCTAATTATTGGTGCATTTGCCGAACGCATCAATTTCAAAGGTTTTTTAATATTTTCAATTCTCTGGACAATTTTCATTTACAATCCAGTTGCTCATTGGGTTTGGTCATCCGATGGATGGTTATTTAAACTTGGCGCATTGGATTTTGCTGGTGGAACGGTTGTCCACATCAATGCCGGTGTTGCTGCCATCGTTACAGCCATTATGCTTGGCAAACGTCGCGACTATAAAGGTCATGCCATTCCTGCTCATAACATTACCTATGTTGTTATCGGTGCCGGTTTATTGTGGTTTGGCTGGTTTGGTTTTAATGCAGGAAGTGGTTTAGCTGCCGATGGACTTGCAGCCAATGCTTTTATGGTAACACATATTGCAGCTGCTGCTGCAGCATTGACATGGGCTTTGCTCGATTGGTTTATTGATAAACGTCCGACAGTAGTTGGAATTAGTACAGGGGCAGTTGGTGGATTAGTAGCCATTACTCCGGCTGCAGGTTTTGTAGGAATTCCAGGAGCATTGGCCATTGGGGTTTTAGTTTCCTTGGTTTGTTTTTGTATGGTAGCGTACGTAAAACCAAAGCTTGGTTATGATGATTCGTTGGATGCATTTGGGGTACATGGAATCGGTGGAATTTTGGGAGCTATTTTAACCGGAGTTTTAGCTTCACCATTTGTACAATCGGCCTACAGCGGTGCAATTTATGGTAATTTTCATCAATTATGGATTCAATTTTTAGCAGTGGGAGTTACCATTATCTATTCAGGTATCGGCACATTTATATTGTTTAAAATTACCGACAAATTTGTTTCCTTAAGAGCATTAGACAAACATGAAGAAATAGGACTTGACGAAACACAGCACGGTGAAACTGCGTACACAAATTTCGACTAAGGCCACAAAAGAATAATTTTTTAAGGGAATCAACAGATTGTATTGACCACACGATTAGCTTTAACGTTAATCGTGTGGTTTTTTATTGTTTCCAAAATCAACCTATTAATGCATATTTAATTTATAATTATCCTAATTCACTAAATCTACATTTTCTTGTCTATTTAACTCATAAATCTGTTATATTTCAATTTTACATATCATTATGTAATGATAAATTAGAAAATTATTGTATTTTTGCGCCCAAAATTAAATTTTATCTTTGAAATAATAAATAAATATACAGAAACATCATTCATCGTTGATTGAGCAGTTAAACGAATGAATGAACGAATGAATTTCACAGGAAACAATAAACTAAAAAATAAAACAGAATGAAAAAAATTGAAGCAATTATTCGAAAATCAAAATTCGAAGATGTCAAGCAAGCTCTATATGATGCCGGTATCGAATGGTTTTCGTATTGGGACATTACAGGATTAGGAAAATCAACAGAAGAACAAGTTGTTCGTGGACAAGTGTTTAAATCAGGATACATTCAGCGCAGAATGGTATCCATAGTTGTAAGAGATATTAATTTAGAAAAAACGGTCAATGCTATACTTAATGCAGCATGGACTGGTGAAACCGGTGACGGGAAACTTTTTGTCTCGGACATTCGTGAAACATTCCGAATCCGAACGAAAGAATCGGGACCAGATGCTCTTTTCAACAAATAATACGATTTTAAACAATAAGTTGATGAACAATAAAAATGAAAAAATATTTAGTTTCACTTGCAGGCTTGCTCACTGTTTTCAATTCCAATCTTGCAGCTCAGAACATTAGTACTACAATTAAAACAATTCCAAAAATTGACACTGGTGATACATCATGGATGATTGTTGCCATTGCTTTTGTTTTATTAATGTCAATTCCCGGACTTGCCTTGTTTTACGGAGGATTAGTTCGCCGAAAAAACGTATTGAATGTCTTTATGCAAATATTCATTTTAGTTTCGGTAATCACCCTGGAGTGGGTCACTTTCGGTTATAGCAATACATTTGGCACAAATTCCATTGAAGCTCTCAAGCCTTATATTGGAGGTTTTAACTGGGCGTTTTTGAACAATATAAATATTAGCGATTTGAGTCCGTACTTTGTTTCACATTCACAACCGGCGACCGACGGGCACTTGATTGGAACAATTCCACACATAGTTTTTATCATGTTCCAGTGTATGTTTGCAATAATTACACCAGCATTAATTATTGGTGCTTTTGCCGAACGCATTAATTTTAAAGGATTTTTAATCTTCTCAATTCTTTGGGCAGTATTAATTTACAATCCTGTGGCTCACTGGGTCTGGTCAAACGATGGTTGGTTAAACAAATTAGGGACATTGGATTTTGCCGGAGGGATTGTGGTTCATATCAATGCCGGAATTGCAGCCATTGTTACCGCCATCATGCTTGGCAAACGTCGCGATTATAAAGGTCATGCCATACCAGCCCACGACATTACATACGTGGCAATGGGTGCCGGTTTACTTTGGGTAGGGTGGTTTGGATTTAACGCCGGAAGTGGTTTGGCTGCAGACGGTTTAGCGGGAAATGCATTGTTAGTGACACATGTTGCAGGTGCAACAGCCGCTCTTACCTGGGCATTATTAGAATGGATTATTGACAAACGACCTACCGTAGTAGGGATTAGCACGGGAGCAATCGGTGGTTTGGCAACTATCACTCCGGCAGCAGGATATGTTGGAATTGGTGGTGCATTGGCTCTCGGATTAACAGCCTCATTAATTTGTTTTGCCATGGTTGCCTATATTAAACCGAAACTTGGGTATGACGATTCATTAGATGCTTTTGGAGTTCATGGTATAGGTGGAATTATAGGCTCCATTTTAACAGGAGTTTTAGCTACTCCTCTTATTCAATCAGCTTATAGTGGCTCATTGTATGGCAATATCCATCAATTATGGGTTCAACTTTTAGCGGTTGGAGTAACAATAATTTATTCCGGAATCGGCACGTTTATTCTGTTTAAAATAACTGAAAAATTAATTGGAGTTCGGGCATCGGATACACATGAAGCAGCAGGGTTGGACGAAACGCAGCACGGCGAAACCGCTTATACAAACTTTGATTGATAAGATAAATCCTGTTTCAAAACTAAACCGCATTATAATTATCAAAATAAGTGCGCCGTAAAAAAATCAATATAATAGTTTTAATGGTATTTTAATTTCGATTTATAACTTTATACTCATTTTTACTTTCATATTTGCAAATTTCAACCTTTTATTCGGAAAATAATAAAATTATAGCATTTAAAACTATCATATTTACTATTTTTGCATTGAAGTAATATCATTAAGTCAATAAAAAACAAAAGCAACACGATATTTTCAAAAAAATAACTACAAAAAAATATAATTATGTCATCATTAAGATTTAAAGCAGTTGAAGAAGCTTTTAAGAAAAAAGCAGTTGAGGTCACCGCACCATCAAAGTACACTTCCGATTATTATGGAAAATATGTTTTTAACAAGACTGCAATGGTAAAATATCTTTCAAAAGATACCATTAAAGCATTAAATAATGTTATTAATAAAGGTGCTACACTTGATATTGCTCTTGCCAGTCAGGTAGCTGCCGGCATGAAGCTTTGGGCAACAGAATTAGGTGCAACTCACTACACACACTGGTTTCAACCATTAACAGATGGAACTGCTGAAAAACACGATTCTTTCATTGATTATGCAGGAGCTCCGGGCGAAGCAATTATTGAAGATTTTTCAGGGAAACTTCTTGCACAACAGGAACCGGATGCTTCTTCATTTCCTAATGGTGGTATACGAAGTACTTTCGAAGCACGTGGTTATACTGCATGGGATCCTTCGTCACCTGCTTTTGTAATGGATGATGCCTTAGTGATTCCTACTATCTTTATTTCATACACCGGTGAATCTCTTGACTTGAAAGCTCCTTTGTTGAAAGCATTAAATGCTGTTGATAAAGCAGCTGTGGCTGTTTGCCAGATGTTCGACCCAAGTGTAAAAAAAGTTGTTGCTTTCTTAGGTTGGGAACAAGAATACTTCTTAGTTGACGAAGGGTTGTACGCAACTCGTCCTGACTTAGTATTGACTGGTCGTACTTTAATGGGACATGATTCAGCTAAAAACCAACAATTGGACGATCATTATTTTGGATCAGTTCCCACACGTGTTGCAGCCTACATGAAAGACATTGAATTTGAAGCTTATAAATATGGTATTCCTGCAAAAACCCGTCACAATGAGGTTGCACCAAACCAATTTGAACTTGCTCCTATCTTTGGCGAATGTAATCTGGCAGTTGACCAAAACTTATTGATGATGTCTATCATGAAGAAAGTTGCGCGCCGTCACGGTTTCCGTCTGTTATTGCACGAAAAGCCATTTGCCGGAATTAACGGTTCAGGGAAACACAATAACTGGTCACTTGGTACTGATACCGGTGTAGGTTTGTTCACTCCCGGAAAAACTCCTGAAGAAAACCTTCAGTTTGTGACTTTCCTTGTAAATGCTTTGATGGCTGTTTATAAACACAATGCATTATTGAAAGCATCTATTATGACTGCTCAAAACGCTCACCGTCTAGGTGCTAACGAAGCTCCTCCTGCTATTGTATCTGCTTTCCTTGGAACTCAACTGACAGCAGTTCTCAATAAATTGGAAAACAGCACAAGCGACGAAGCTATCATTTTTGACGACAAAAAGAAACTTCAATTAGGTATACCTCACATTCCTGAAGTATTCCTTGATAATACTGACCGTAACCGTAC
>Ga0214228_1000150_pt1 | contig 23020 bp, 30 predicted proteins | sample TroBogypolimnion_21_FD_153066 | JGI IMG/M metagenome (GOLD analysis project Ga0214228, IMG submission 153066) | Freshwater microbial communities from Trout Bog Lake, WI - 05NOV2007 hypolimnion | ecosystem: Environmental > Aquatic > Freshwater > Lake > Hypolimnion/Profundal zone | place: Trout... | reverse complement strand
GCCTGCTGATAAAGACAATGGAAATATAAAAACAGACGATAGCACCAATTGCAGAAATCGTTTCATGACTTTATAATTTGTTCAAAAATAATTATTCAATTAATACAAAAAATAAATAATCATTGATATCCGGCATTTTATCTGTCAAATAACTAAATTAATCGGTAAAAGTATGTTGAATTTGAATTTTTTACAAAACAAACAGTTAGCCATTACGTTTAAATTACAAAACATTTTTGATGAATTCAGCTTTTCCCGAGATTAAATTTCTACTCGACGACCGGGTAAAACAATATAATCATTTTGATTTTATTGAAACCGATCCAATTCAGATTCCCCATCGTTTTTCCAGAAAAGAAGATATTGAAATTGCCGGTTTACTTACCGCAACAATTGCCTGGGGACAGCGGAAATCGATAATCAATAATGCAAACCGATTAATGCTGCTGATGGATAATTCGCCCTTTGAATTTGTAATGGAAAGCACTAAATCGGACAAAATGCTTATTAATAGCTTTGTTCATCGTACTTTCAATGGGAGCGACTGTCAGTATTTCTTAACTTCGCTCAAAAACATCTACGAAAATAAGGGAGGGCTGGAGCAGGTCTTTACTGTTGGTTATCAGTCTGAGAATAATATTTTCGGAGCATTAAAGCATTTTCGGCAAATTTTTCTTGAAATTCCGCACGAAAAGCATGTCAGAAAGCACATTTCGGAAGTCGCTGCAAATTCGAGTGCCAAACGCTTGAATATGTTGCTCCGTTGGATGGTTCGGCTGGACGAGAATGGAGTGGACTTCGGACTTTGGAAAAATATTCCTGCTTCGGCATTGATGTTGCCACTGGATGTTCATACAGCCGATGTAAGTCGGGCATTGGGTATCTTGAACCGGAAGCAAAATGACTGGAAAGCTGTGGAAGAAGTTACTTCGGTGCTTCGCTGTTTTGATGCAAATGATCCTGTGAAATATGATTTTGCTTTGTTCAATTATGGGCTTTATGAATTAGAAAAATGATAATAATCAGGTCAGGTCATCGTATAGTCTTTTCTTTTTTACATAAAAATACAGAAACGGATTTTGTGGATTTTAGTGTAAATTCAACTGCATTAAAAAAATAAATTTCAATGTGAAAACGCCCAAAATGTAAAAAGCTATCTTTACAAGGCACTGTATCTGTTTAAAATTAATTCTTCATTTAATAAATCATCGAAATGAAAATTGATATTAAGAATTCGTCAAATATAAAAAAAACTAAAACAAAAGCAGTTCAAGTTATAGTGATAGCACTGATTTTGATTGCTGTATTAGCGAAAAGATTTTATCTGAAAAACTTTAGCTATGAATCATTGCTTTCATTTTTGGCAGGAATTGCGATAGTTCTTGTTGGATTTTTGATCATGAAAATATTGTTGAGGAATAAACTGAAAAATTAATCAAATTCTACCACCGTAATTCCAGCTCCACCAAACTGAACATGTTCATCGCGATAGGTTTTTACGCCATGAACCGTGCCCAGATATTGACGAATCATTTGTCGCAACGCACCGGTTCCAGTTCCGTGGAGTATCCGAACACTTGCAACTCCGACCATAACAGCATCGTCGATAAAATACATGACAGCCTGCAGTGCCTCATCACCACGCATACCTCGTACATCAATCTCAGATTTGAAGGTCAGTTTCCGTTGGCGAACTTCATCGGTTGTAGTAGAGCCGAGCGATTCGAATTTATGTTTTTCTTTCTTGAGTTGAGTATTACTAACAGTTTCTAATTTAGCCAATTTCACCGTCGACTTCATTTGTCCAAATGCCACAATTGCCTGTTTATCCTGAATTTCGATAATTTTTCCCATTGCCGTTTGACCTTTCAGGCGAACGTTAGCGCCCACTTCGAACCTCTCCCCAGCCCTCTCCAAAGGAGAGGGAGATGCTCGCTCCAAATTCTTTTTGATTTTAAGAAACGGAACATTTTTCAAGTCCCCTTTAGGGGATTTAGGGGCCAGTTTCGCCTTAAAATCATCCAGTTCCTTTCGCAGCAAGCGCGTTTTCTCTTTTTCTGCTTCAGCTTCTTTTATTTGACGAATTGTATTTTCAATCTTCGCATTGGCTTCGCTCAACAGATTTTTAGCTTCATCCTTCGCTTTGTTGGTAATATCTTTACGCTGACGGTCGATAGAAGCCATTTCGGCTTCGTATTTTTCCAACGTTTCTTCGAGCTTCTTTTCTTTCTGGCGAATTTGCTGACGCTTGTTTTCCCAATAGCGTTTATCGCGCACAATGTCCTGCAAGTGCTTATCATAATCGAGGTGCTCCGCTCCTACTTTATCGGCAGCCTCGGCAATCAAATCTTCGGGCAAGCCAATTTTCCGGGCAATTTCCACCGCAAACGAACTTCCCGGATTGCCAATACTCAGTTGAAACAATGGTTGCAAATGCTGACGGTCGTACAACATGGCACCATTTACAATACCTTCAGCATCTTCGGCATAATGTTTCAGGTTGGTGTAATGCGTTGTAATTACCCCAAAAGCCAGATTCCGGTTAAAGCGTTCCAATGTAGCTTCGGCAATTGCTCCACCGATCATTGGCTCCGTTCCCGTTCCAAATTCGTCAATCAACAACAGTGTTTTATCGTTGCTGTTCCTGATAAAATATTTCATGTTCAGCAAGTACGAACTGTAAGTCGACAAATCGTTTTCTATGGATTGTTCGTCGCCAATATCAATAAATAAGCGATCAAAAATACCCGCACGGCTGCTATCGTGAATTGGCACCAGCAAACCACATTGAAGCATATATTGCAGCAACACCACCGTTTTCAGACACACCGATTTACCACCGGCATTTGGACCCGAGATAAGCAGAATACGTTGTTTTTCGTTCAACGTAATATCCAGCGGTACAATGGCTTTTCCTTGTTTTTTGAGCGAAAGGAATAATAAAGGATGAATGGCTTTCGCCCATTCCAACTGGCAACAATCGTCGACACGAGGCTTTATGGCATTTATTTCTATGGCAAAAAGAGCTTTAGAACGCAGGAAATCAATAACACCCAGAAAATCCTGCGAAGCAAAAATCGATTCAGAGTGCGGACGTACAAAATTGGTGAATTCCACCAGAATACGCATAATTTCACGCCGCTCCTCACCTTCCAGCTCTCGCAATCGATTATTGGCTTCCACTACTTGCTGGGGTTCAATAAAAACCGTTTTTCCGGTAGCCGATTCATCGTGTACAATGCCGTTTACTTTGCGCTTAAAAGCCGGCGAAACAGGAATTACCAAACGCCCCTCGCGCATGGTAGGTGCCACGTCCTTTTCCACATAGCCATCGGCCTGTGCCTGACGGAGAATGGAATTCAGTGTACGTGAAATACTACTCTGAACTTGAAAAATATCCTTACGAATTCGTGCCAACTCGGCAGAAGCGTTGTCTTTTACTTTACCAAACTTATTCAGCAAATCGTCTATACGTTTAATAATAGTTGGGAATGTATCAATTCCTTGCACCAATTCATGCAAATGTGGATAAAGCGTTTCTTCGTTTTTGGTCAAAAAAACCACCAACCGGCGCACCGCTTCCAATGCCCGGCGAAGGTCGAAAACCTCCAGTTCGTCGAGAAACAAGCCTTCAATTCGCACACGCGACAAAGCAGGACGCACATCGTAAAAATCACCAATTGGTAATTCGTCGCTGTCGGTAGTAAGTACGCTGAGCATTTCTTTGGTCTGAGAGAGCAAACGCATTACAACCTCATAATCAGACGAGAATTGTATTTCATCTACCTTTTCTTCACCCAACGTGCTCACGCACTTGTCTTTCAACAATTGGCGAATGATGGTAAAAGCTATTTTTTGTTCGAAATGAGAAGGATAAAGCATTTTTTTAGTTGACAGTTGAAAATAGATAGCTATGATTTATTCTCCTTTAGGAGTTCTCTCATTTTTCTTTGCCTCGTCCCAAATCACATCCATTTCGGCCAAAGTCATTTCTTTCAGGTCTTTGCCTATGGTAATAGTTTTAGATTCCAGATAGTTGAAGCGGCTGATAAACTTGCGGTTAGTACGTTCCAGCGCATTTTCGGGGTTGATGTCATACAGACGAGCTGCATTAATCAGGCTAAACATCAGATCCCCAAATTCGACTTCCATCTTGTCTTTGTCCATGGCAGCAACTTCTGCTTTAAATTCGTTGATTTCCTCCTGCACTTTGTCCCAAACCTGTTCGCGGTGCTCCCAATCAAAACCAACACTACGGGCCTTATCCTGAATACGGTGTGCTTTTATCAATGCCGGCAGCGACATTGGCACGCCAGACAACACCGATTTATTGCCTCCTTTTTCTTTCAGTTTGAGCGTTTCCCAGTTTTGCATCACGGCTTCGGAGTTTTCTGCCGTTACGTCGGCAAAAATATGTGGATGGCGATAAATCAACTTCTCACACAAACCTTTACACACATCGTAAATATCGAAATCCTGCGTTTCGCTGCCCATTTCGGCATAAAAAACTATGTGCAACAATATGTCGCCCAACTCTTTGCGAATCTCCTTTTTATCATCGCGAATAATGGCGTCGGCCAGTTCATAGGTTTCTTCTATCGTGAGCGTCCGCAGACTTTCAAAAGTTTGTTCCTTATCCCACGGGCATTTGGCACGCAGTTCGGTCATTATTTCGAGTAGCCGTTTAAATTCCTGCAGTTTTTCGTCAGTAGTATGCATTTTGCAGTTATATGTGTTTAGTTACGAGTTTCTAAATTCAGTCCTGATTCTTAGTTCTTGACTCTTTTGTCTATAAATTAGCACAAAGGTAAGCATTTTTACTTTTAGAAGCTCAACCCGATTCATCTGAGCATCGAAAAATAAATTAATCACTATTTTGAGTTTAAAATAATCGCAAATTATTAATTTAATTAAATTTAACTCAAATTAGTTTGCAATAAGCATTACATACAATAAATTTGCATAATTCTAAATCAAAAGCTTATCTAAACTTACAAGAAACACACATTTATTTTGATGAAAAAAATTGTTGATATTAAAAAAGTTAGTTTCAATTACAAAAGGCAAAACCGTCTGTTTTCAGATTTGAATCTGGAGCTGTACACCGGTCAGATTAATGGTCTTTTAGGCAAAAATGGTGAAGGTAAAAGTACCATGCTGAAACTCCTTTCAGGATTGCTTTTTCCAAAACATGGAAAGATTTATGTCAACAACTTTAATCCTAAATTCAGGCATCCAAATCTATTGAAAGATTTGTTTTTTCTTCCGGAAGAGATTCAGGATACTATGTTGAGTATAAAAGCGTACGAAATGGTTTATGCACCTTTCTACCCCGATTTCAGTTCCACTAAATTTTACAACTACCTCAATGAATTCACAGTCGATTCGGCAACTCCCAGTATCAGTGACTTATCATACGGACAACGGAAGAAATTTTTTATTGCTTTCGGATTAGCCACCAATGCAAAATTGATATTATTGGATGAACCGACAAATGGGTTAGATATTCCTTCCAAACGACAGTTTAGGCGAATGGTGGCAACAACAATAGATCAAAAATGCTGCATTGTAATTTCAACCCACCAGGTGCTCGATTTGGATGAATTGATTGACAATATTATCATTTTGGATGGGCATGAAATTATATTTAACGAAAAATCCGAAGTGATTACTCAAAAGCTTTTTTTTCAATCAACTGAAAAGAAAGATACTGACAAAGATGTGATTTACAGCGAAGAAACTCTAAATGGTTACAATCAAATCAAGAAAAACACGAAAAATGAAAAGAGCAAAATGGATATCGAAATGTTATTTAATGCTGTAGTTTCACATCATTCTCAGATTACCAACTTATTTAAATCCTGATATAATTAAGATACTGAAAAAAATCATATTTGAATTTGACATAAAATAATGAAAAAAATAAAGGATATTTTCTATATTAGACGGGTTATTTTGCTACTCAAGCGTTATTTCTTGGAAAACCTATCCAGGGAAATTATGTTTTGGTGCATCATCACCTTTATTTTTACGGTGCTTGACAGTCGAATTTTCGTACTTATAGTACTATTTGTTAGTGGTTTAATATATTCTATACGGTTGCATAACGATTTATTAAAGGGAGCGAAAGGTATCCATTACCTGCTCATCCCTGCTACACACGGCGAGAAATTAGTTGCATCTATAATACTAAATACTATTTACCATTTTGCAATGACCATTTTAGCCTATTCTATTGGCAATCTACTCGTTACATTAACCTATCATTATCTGTTAAAAATGGCCGTACCCGTCAACTGGGATTTATTTCAGGAAACTTCAACAGTTGTTATCGATGGATTTTATGTTCCGGATGTGAAGAATGTATTTTGGTCTGTTTTTGGGTTATTTGGCTTTTCTCAGGCTTTATTCATGCTGGGCTCAATCTATTTCAAAAACAATATTGTGTTCAAAACTATATTCAGTTTATTTGCAATAGGTTTTGTGGTTGTGATTGTGCAGTTGGTTATGTTTAAAACCCTCTGGCACGTCAAACATTTAGCAAACACCATTTTACCTGTTTTCGTAATAATCACAGATGCTACAATTCCGACCATAATAAAAAATGTAGCTGTAATCGGCAGTTATCTATTTATCCCGATTTTGTGGACCATAAGCTATTTCAGCCTGACTGAAAAAGAAGTATAAAGACTTAAATTTCTAATTTAAAGGTAAATGAAGAAAAAAGAGAAAACACTTAAAGCCCTCGCAGTGATTCTTATTGTAGGATTCGGATTAATTCAAAGCAAAAATCATTGCCATTTAATAAAAAGATTTCATCCTTTTTCAATAAGTATGTATAATCAGAATACACAAAGCGACACTGTTAAAACAAATGATAGTAATTTATATATTTACACAAAGAAAATAATTGACAAAGGTATAAACAGCTTAATCCCAAACTTATGAAAACAAGTAGTAAATTGCTTTTAGGACTTTTGCTGGCAGTGATAATCGGAATAATTGTTGTAAATCTTGTTTACAAACATAAATTAGATTCTAAGGCAAAAATAAAAATAGAACTTCAATCCACGTCAACGAAAGTAAATTCTGTTGATAGCGACAGTATTGCAATGGATAATGCGCTTGATAATCAATAATTTTCGCTTCTGATTTAATCAATTTCTAATTGCAATCCGTTTTTCAGAATATCCAATGCCGGATTTTGGGCTACCATTAGTTTGTAACGGTCTTCGGGTGAATTTGTCTTTTGAATTTCAGTTTCCTCAGCAATTTTGATATTCATATTGACCAATGAATTTTGCAAATGCGACCGGACAAATGCCAACAAATCGGGTTGCAATCGTTTCAATTCTTTTTCCTGCAAAATATTACTTACCGTAATATCAAAAGTGGTTTCAGAAATCAAATGAGGTTTTGTAGTCAATATAAAACTTTTCATTCGCCCTTGATCGGATATTGTTTCAGAAAACTGCAGCCAGGCAATTTCAAGCTCATCCTCTGTAAAGGGCTTATTTTCAATTAATACATCAGCTTTTGTTTCCGTATAAGTTTCCTGAGAAGCAGAAACTACAACAGGAGCAGAAATGGAAATACTGCCCGGACGTTGATAAGGTGTTTTAGATTCAGCTGCTACTTCTTTAGGTTTTGAAACGACGTGTACCGGTGGCTTTTCAACACTAACAGGATGAGGAGCAACAACAGAAGTATCTGCAACTATTTTTTGGATTGCAGCAGGTTGATCATCTGTCGAAATCGGCTTTTTTTTTTCAGCAGTCAGCTGACAAAGCCTTATCAGAGTCAGTTCCACAAGCAAACGTTTATTTTTGCTCTGTCGAAAATCAATATCGCAATCATTACTCAACTTCAGCGCTTGAAAAAGAAATTCGGGTGAACACTGTTGAGCTTGAATTTTATAACGTTCACCAATATCAGCACCAACCTCAAGTAATTCAATGGTTTGTGGATCTTTACTCACCAATACATCACGCAGATGCGAACTGAGACCGGTTATAAAATGATGCGCATCAAAACCTTTATTCAACACTTCGTTAAATATCAGCAAGGACTTGGTAACTTCGCCAGCAAGGAATGCATTCACTAATCGGAAATAATACTCATAATCAAGCACATTCAAATTTTCAATAATACCCTGATAGGTAATGGTATTGCCACAGAAACTGACCAATTGATCAAAAATGGAAAGTGCATCACGCATACCACCATCACTTTTTTGAGCTACCACGTTCAAACCATTCAAATCCACCGTAACACCCTCCTTTTCAGCAACCATTTGTAAATGCTTAACTGTATCGGCTACCGTTATCCGGTTGAAATCATAAATCTGGCAACGTGAAAGAATAGTCGGGATAATCTTATGTTTTTCGGTAGTTGCTAAAATGAAGATAGCGTGTGCAGGTGGTTCTTCGAGCGTTTTCAGAAAAGCATTAAATGCACCTTGCGATAACATGTGAACCTCATCGATGATATAAACCGAGTATTTGCCGATTTGTGGCGGAATACGTACCTGATCAGTCAACGAGCGAATATCGTCAACGCCGTTATTCGATGCAGCATCCAATTCATGAATATTATACGATCGTTGTTCGTTGAATGAAACGCAAGATTCGCAGGTGTTACAAGCCTCAAAATCAGAAGTCAGATTCTGGCAATTAATCGTTTTGGCAAAAATACGGGCACAGGTAGTTTTCCCGACTCCACGCGGACCACAAAACAAGTAAGCATGAGCAAGATGATTACTTTTGATAGCGTTTTTGAGCGTAGTGGTCAGTGACGACTGACCCACAACCGAATTGAACGTTGATGGGCGATATTTACGAGCTGAAACTATGAAATTATCCATAAACCGAAAACATTTTTCTGCATTAGCATGCAAATATACTCAAAAAATAAATTAGATTTCATCAAAAAAAAAGATTTCTGATAAAAAGGATAAACCCAAAAATTGCTTACCTTTGTCAGTCTTTACATTAAGACTTTGAATCTATAAAAGCTAAATTATTAGAATTCAATTTGAATGCCATGGCTGATTCTGAAAAAAAAACTGTAAAAATCAAGAAACTATTGCTGAATAAATACCTGATAGTATTTGTTTTGTTTACTGTTTTTGTTACATTTTTCGATAATCATAGTTTGATTCATCGCTGGCAGACACATCGAAAAATAGTCTTAATGGAAAAAGAACTGAAATTCTATCAAAATGAAATTAAAACCACGCAGCAGAAGAAAAACGAACTTCAGTCGAGTAAAGAAAACCTGGAGAAATTTGCCCGTGAACATTATTACATGAAGAAAAAAAACGAAGATATTTTTATCATTAAAGAATGAAACAAACCACCCAAAATTCTCAGATTTTATTCATTACTGCCGGAACTCTAACCGTTTTAGGAGCATTTGGAAAGATTTTTGACCTGAAATATGCGCCCTATTTATTTGCGATTGGCGCCGCACTACTCATCTTTGTTCAAGCAAAAAACATGATAGACAAATGGAAAGCTGAATTACGTGTTCAAAGGCGTGCAAGAGCAGGATTTATGACCAGTTTATTCCTCGGACTGGCTTCTTATTTTATGTTTAGCGGATCTAATAGTTGGGTTATCGTCTTACTTATTTATGCACTTTCTTCCTTCTTCAATTCATTCAGAGGCGAATAAACTTCTTTTTCAATGGTTTGTACAACCAATCCGGCAATGGTCATACCAAACATAGCCGGCATGTACGAAGTAGTTCCATTAATTTTAGCTTTCAGACGGCACCACTCGTGATTCACTAAATCCGGTTCACCGGGACCTTCAATTGCCTTCGGACACATACATTTTTCGGTTCCACTCGATGCATTTTCTCCCTTATTTTTAAGTAATTCATCGCTATAAACGCACAGAAACTTTTTACTTGTTCCACCTGTTTTTTTTAATCTGCTCCGCAAGGCAGCTCCCAACGGACAGCCCTGAACTTTCCAAAATTCAGCTACTTTAATGCGGGTGGGGTCCATTTTCAGAGCAGCTCCCATCGACGAGAAGAAAATGGCATTCGTTTTAGTGGCAGTTTGAATCAGATGAACTTTATTGGACAAGCTGTCAATGCCATCAATGATAAAATCATACGAATCAAGTGCAAACGATTCGGAAGTTTCGGGACTGTATATTTTTTGTAATGCAGTAATTTCTGCTTGGGGGTTAATTTCCAACAAACGCTCTTTCAGCACTTCAGTTTTTACTTTTCCAACTGTTTTGGTAGTTGCCATCAGTTGTCGGTTCACATTGGTAATACAGACCCGGTCGGAGTCCACAATTGTCAGATGACGGATGCCACTTCGTACTAAACTTTCGGCACACCAACTGCCCACTCCGCCTATTCCAAAAATAATCACCCGCTTCGATGCAATTTTTTCAATAAAACTCTTGCCTAAGAGCAGTTCAGTACGCTGGAAAATTCCTTTTTCTATACCCATTCGTTCATAAAAATAATTACCTTGCTTAAAATCGGGTGCAAATATATTACATAAATTTGTTTCAGGCATGAAAATATTAATTCATTTGAAATATTTAGAGACAAAAAACTCACTGCAAACTTCACAGCTCACAGGGAATCTTTTTTGAATAGCATAAAACAAGTATTAAATATGCGGCACGGTTAACTGAACATGCCCGCTGTTTGAGGCTCTCATACCATCTGCCGAAAGAACAAACCCTTACCGCTCAACTTTCAGAAGTACAGGTATCGCTGCTTACCGACGAAGTCAGTGTGGTGTTAAGCATTGCCGTTGAAATTGGTATGGTGGGTTTCAACGGCGAACCCGTGGAAGTAAAATATGCTGGGTGTGGAAAAGTGATTTCGTGCCGGTAAAATAATAATTCTGCTTCAAGTTGTTTGCCCTGATTACAACCAAGTCATTTTAAAGATTTGAATAGCCTAAAAATCAAGCTTAATCAAGCTATGTACATATAACTCACTCTAAACCTGAAGAAAGCAGTATTTCCATTATTCAAATGGATTTCTTTACAAGCTATCCTGTGAGACTATTTTTTATAATACTCAATTATCGCATCAGCCGTTTTATCACCCAAAAATTTATGTCCTTTTGCACTTAAGTGAGCTGGATTGTAAAACATGTCTTTATCGAAAGGGAAATCCTCAAACGAATTGACAAAAATCACATTGGGTAAATTTGAAAAATAGTTTTCGTAAAGCGAAATGGCTCTTTTTCTAATTATGTTGTTGGCCGAATGATAAAAAGGGAGTGGTGTGATAATTACAAAGTCTTTATCGTAATTTCCCTTTATTATTTTCCGAAGTTGAATAAGATATTTTTTATTATTATGTTCAATTAAATACCAATAAATCGGGGACAAAAGAACTTTAATAAAGTATATTAAATTGCGATATAATAACCCTCTACCATCATAAAAATCATGATTAATTACAGAAGGCGGGGTGATAGTTTCAAAAGATTGATTTTTGAGTTTATTTTTCTTGTTGAGGTAGTTTTTGAAATCTAAACTGGGATGGAATTCGTAATTGCCTAATTGTAATACAACCAGATGTGTAGGGTATTCTTTAAGTATAGCTTCTATCTTTTCGGCATTCTTAAGTTTATAAAGTGATTTTTTTAAAATGCATTTTGAATTTACATCCTTTTGAACAATGTCGATAAACGATGGCTCATCTGATGCACCATATCCATCCACATGACATCCACCCAATGCAATAAAGTCTTTATTCGCTTTCATAAACAATCAATTTATATACCCTTAAATCTTAAAATTTCAAACAAAACTAATGCTAAATTCACTTAAATTCAAAAACAAATCAACGAACGCGATGAATTTATCAGCAAAAAACCGGATAAAACATTTAAGTTGATTTTTTTATATGATAGTTCTTGTAAGACTGAGAAGTCGTTTTGATTTATGCAAATACTTCTGTACCCAAGTTAAAACAAATTTATAAATAGTCAACATAAACTTAGAAACAAATCACAGCGAATAGACTAAAACATTCCTGAAAAGTTTATTTGAAAAATTAGCATTTACGGACTTTTAACACTTGCGTTAAAGTTAATAAAATCATTCATTTCACTCGCAGATAATTGCTTTGCTGTGAAAATTCGTAATCTGTTTTAGGGATTTTCAAATTGAATTGTACTCGATATTATTCCGATTTAAAAACTATACGATTGATTTAAAAAGATTGAACACAATGTCACTAAGACACGAAAAAGTATCAGAGAAGTGCATTTAAGTTTTAAAATAAAAAAACACAAAACAGAAATAGAGATTGTATTAGTTCATCTATATGAATAAATATTATGTTGACCGCGAAGATCGTAAGTTGCAAAGCAGCAAAGAAAAACTGTTAAGTTTTTGTCTATCTCCTTTGCGTTCAACTGTTTTTTGAAGACTAATGTTCCAACTTATATAATCTCTAATTTTTCATATAATTATCCGCATTTAACGCCTTTATTCAATTTACGATAATCCTCTTAAGAAAGTCAATCTTTAACGCCTCCGGCGTTAAATTTGAATAAGTCCAAGCTAATAACCGACAGCTACAGTTAAAATCCAAATTCTTCGGGAATAAACATACCATAAACAAGGTATGTAAATTGCCCTACCAATGGTATTTGCATAATCATGTAGTATGTAGATCTTTGCATCGTAATAATTCAGGCAATTCTGATATAAATTTTTCATTAATAAAAATAGTATGAGTAAAATAGTAGTAAACGGAAAACCTCAGGAAATAGAGACAACAATATCAATTTCAGAATTGATAAAATTAAACAATGTGGCACAACCCGACATGGTTTCTATTCAACTCAATGCTGAGTTTGTGAACCGCGAAGATTTTGAGAACACTCAGGTTTCGGATGGAGATGAGATTGATTTTCTGTATTTTATGGGTGGAGGCTCTATTTAATTGACCATTTGATCATTTACAATTTACCATTTAAGGCAAAATAGTAAACAAGCCAAAGTCATAGAAATAGTAAATGACAAAATAGTAAATAAAATTATGGATTTTACAGAAGATCAAATACAACGATACAGTCGCCATATCCTGCTACAGGACATAGGAGTGGAAGGACAGGAAAAGATAAACAACGGCAAAGTGCTGATAGTGGGTGCCGGTGGACTTGGTGCGCCGATAGCCTTGTATCTGGCTGCAGCCGGAGTTGGAACAATAGGAATTATCGACGGCGATGTGGTAGATCTGAGCAACCTGCAACGTCAGGTAATTCACTTTACACCCGATGTAAACAAGCCCAAAGTAATTTCGGCAAAAGAAAAAATCAATCTGATTAATCCGGATGTAAAAGTGATTACGTATCAGAAATTACTGACTGCCGACAATGCTTTGGAGATTATACAGGATTACGATTTTGTGGTAGATGGCACCGATAATTTTCCCGTAAAGTTTCTGATAAATGATGCTTGTGTTATTGCTAAGAAACCATTCTCACACGGTGGAATCCTGCGCTTCGACGGACAAACACTGACTTACAAACCCGGAACGGCTTGTTACCGCTGTTTGTTCCACTCACCACCACCGCCAAATGCTGTTCCAACCTGTTCACAGGCAGGAGTGTTGGGAGCTATAGCCGGTATGCTGGGAACTATTCAGGCTGCTGAAGTATTGAAATACCTGACAGGTGTGGGCGACTTGCTCACTAACCGATTGCTTACTTTCAATGCCAAAACCATGGAATTCAGAACCATCAAATCAAAACCAAACGATAAATGCCCTGTTTGTGGTAGTCACCCCACTGTAACAGGACTGGTTGATTACGAACAGGCAGTATGTGATATTGAAAGTCACCGAAAAAATAAAAACAACTAAAATTATGGCAACATCAGAAACAAAACTCGATCCGATTACTAAAAAACTTTCGCTGATAGGTTTTAGTGGCGATTTCGACAAGCTGGTAGCAGTATTCACATTGGCCACGGGCGCTGCTGCCGTTGGTTACGAAGTAAATTTATTCTTTACCTTCTGGGGATTGGATGGTATTAAAATTAAACAAGGACGTAGTCCGGTTGGTAAGGGATTTTTGCCGAAAGTGTTTGGTTTATTTATGGGTGGACTGAAAAGTGCTCCGGTAAGCCGCCTGAACTTTGGTGGTATCAGTCCGAAAATTTTCCGCCACTTAATGCGCAAAAACAACGTGGCAACGCTCGAAGAACTTGTTGAAGCAGCTAAAGCACTAAATGTAAACTTCTATGCCTGCGAAATGGCCATGCATATTCTGGGTATTCAAAAATCGGATTTGATTCCCGAAGTAAAAGATGTGATTGGAGTTGCTTCTTTCCTTAAAATTGCTGATGGAGGTCAAACCTTGTTTATTTAGACCCCTAACCTCTAAAGGGGCACAAGAGGTCATTGACCAACAGTATAATTAGGAGGAAGAACGTAATAAAATAATTAATTGAAACTAACTTAAAAGCTCCCCTTTAGGGGGCAAGGGTAATATGGCAAACTACAAATTAGATATCACAAAAGAGCATTGTCCAATGACTTTTGTAAAAACAAAAATCGAGCTCTCAAAACTGAAATCGGGTGATACGCTTGAAGTGCTGCTTACCGAAGGAGAACCATTGGAGAATGTACCAAGAAGTTCAACTGAGCAGGGATTTACGGTACTCTCCATCACCGAAGCAGAGCTAAAAGGTACTCATAAAGTATTGATTCAGAAATGATACGCATACCGACACATATTTACGACGGAATAGTGGCTCAGGCTTATGCCGAATTGCCAAACGAAGCTTGCGGATTATTGGTAGGTGCAGCGGGTGAGGTTTTAAAACAACACGCCCTAACGAATATCGACCACAGTCCCGAACATTTCTCGTTTGATCCGGTTGAGCAGTTTCAGGTGTTCCGCTCGGCACGTAGTGAAGGATTGGAAATTATTGCCAACTATCACAGCCATCCCGAAACGCCCTCGCGTCCATCGGTGGAAGATATCCGGTTAGCTTTCGATCCGAATATTTTGTATCTGATTGTTTCATTGGCACTAGAAACACCAGTTTTGAAAGCGTTCAGCATCCAGAATGGAATCAGTACCGAAATACCAATTGAGGTGATTTGACCGTACAATAATTCAGCAATGAAACCCACATAAGAATAAAACAATATTCAGTAAATATTGCTGGATTCTAACGTGGGTTTCAATACATTACTTTGTTTACAAACCAATAAACAAGCAGTTTAGCAGTTGCTTATTTCTTTTCGGCTATCTTACGTTCCAGTTCATCCAAACGGTCATTGGCCGAGTGTACCATCATAGTAACACGAACAAATGGCGCTCCCATTAAAAATAATGCTATCGATATCAGTAAGCCCGATAGATTAAAATCAATACTGTTTAAAACGATACCGGTTAAACCGATTAATGCAGCTAAAATGCCTCCGGGTACTCCCAGGGGACAACGTAATTTTTTCTTTTGTTCCATCTTAATACGTATTTAATTTATTTATTAATTCCTGTTTATCAGGTACTTGTTTAAATGCAATTTCGTTATTAATTACAAGTGCCGGAACACTGTGAATGCCCAGCTTCATTGTTTTAATCATACCGATTGGTGCATTAGCCATAGTTTTCTTTAGCTCGAATTTGTTACCAAACGCAGGTAAAATCTCATCAAGCATTCGCTTCATTATTTTACAGTTTGGACAAGTGAGTGTATAAAACAACTCTATAATTACAGGCGTTTTTTTTTCCATTTTTATTTTTGCAATAACACATCTGAAATTACTTTTTTGAAAGTATCCTTAGGCAAAGCACCCTGAGCCATTTGCGGAGCACCATTCAACGGGCAAAAAAGGATGGTGGGAATACTGCGAATTCCAAAAGCACCGGCTAATTCCTGTTCAGCTTCAGTATCAACTTTATAAATATAAATCTGACCATCATATTCTTTAGCTAAATCTTCCAATATAGGTGCTACCATTTTGCAAGGTCCACACCACGATGCATAAAAATCTATAATACAAGGCTTATCACCAAGGTACTTCCATTCCGTCGGATTCGTTTCGAAGTTAGCTACTTTCTTTAAAAATTCTGCTTTAGTTAAATGAATTGTTCCCATTTTCTTTAATTCTTTTGATTTATTTTCTTCTGTTGTTTTATTGTCTTTGTTTGTACCCGCACATGCTAAAAAGCTAAGTGCAATAAACAGGCTGGCTAATACTTTTTTCTTCATGATTTTTAGTAGATTAATATATTATTGTTTAGTAATTACAAAGCACATCCCCAAATGGAAGGTGCATCGTAATCTGTTTCTGATTCATTTTCAATCACTTGATAGCCCAGCGAAAGCAACATTTCAGCTATTTCTCTCCTGCTTATTTCGTCGGTATGCGAGACTAACACTTTTCCTTCAATTTGATCTATTTCAGCACCAAAAACACCCCGCAACATTCCGAGACTTTTCAGCGTTTTGTTGGTGCAAGTCATGCAGTCCGATTTTGATACGATAAATGTACTGTACATTTTTAATTTGCTTTTTAGATTTATAATTAAAGACATTAGAATCAAGAGCCAAGACTCAAAACAAGTCACTGTTTATCAATTTTGTGCCAAATTCAAGTGTAAAATATAAATCAGTTATATTATTCAATCCTCTTTTTCAAGAAATCAATTCGTTTCCTTTTCTTTCCTTTTAAACATATCGAAAAGTAAATAGCCAAGCAATGCTCCATAAGCTACTGTCATATAAGGATTTGATGTAATCGGGCAAGTGCCGCTGGCACAACCCACAAAATGATAATATAAGAACCCCGCAATAGCTCCGACAATAATACCGGCTATTTTTAGTCCATACTTTTTAAAGATTACGCTCATAATTTCTATTTGTTTTTTGAAAAATTGAAATACTGATATTGGATATTACCTTGCTGATTATTTTTTCTATCTCCGTGACATCATCTGCATTAATCCGCTTCCATTCTTAACGTTCGAAAAGCCCAATTGTTGTAAAATACGTTGACCATAAGCCGAACGCGCACCTGAAGCACAATACAAGGTGATATCACGCGATTTGTCGCCTAACTCCTGTGCTTTTGATGCCAGTTGGTCTAACTCTATATTAATAGCACCGGGGTAAGCCCCGCCTAAAAACTCTCCACGGGTTCGAACATCAATAATTAGTGCTTGTTCCAATACAGGCTTAGTCTCGGGCTTTGCTTGTGCAGTTGATTGTACTTTAGCCATCATCGAATGCAGACCACCACCATTGGTCACATTCGTAAATCCTACTTGCACTAATAAGCGTTGGGCATAAGCCGAACGGGCACCCGATGCGCAATAAACAGTGATTTCACGCTCAGTATTATTTCCCAATTCAACGTATCGTTGCATAAGTTCGTCCAACGGAATGTTCACGGCAGTTGGAACAGCTCCCGATTTGAATTCCTGGGGAGTACGAACGTCAACAATAATGGGCGCCCCATTATCTGATGATTTAGTTGTATCTGTTTCAGATTTTTCTTCCACTTCTTTTTCAAGTGATTTGTATTCAATCGGAAGTAATTCAATTTTTAAATTTTTGAAACCAACAGCCATGGCCTGACGCTGCAATGAAGCATGACCACCTGAAATATTGGTAATGTCTTTAAATCCGACACCGATCAGCATTCTTAATGCCTGATGTCCTTTTTTACCCGTTTCATCATAAATAATTATCGGTCGATTCGTTGGGATTGAAGCTGTTTTTTCAGCAAGTACTTCGAGCGGAATATGCATAGCACCCATAACATGGCTTTTTTCATAAGCAAATACATCTCGTACATCAATAAATACAGGTTGCTTGTCTTCTATAAATGCATCTAATTCGGATACAGTAACCGACTGACTAAAACCGGATATTCTGTTTTCAGCCGTAAACGCAGCCATATTCATGGCATCATTGGCAGTTCCGAGTGGTGGTGAATAAGCATAATCTATATCAGCCAGATCATTTACTGAAAGTTTTGTAGCTACTGCAGTAGCAATCACATCCAATCTTCGGTCGGCACCTTTATATCCGGCAGTTTGCCCTCCAAGTATAACGCCGGTTTTTCTATTGTATACCAACATTACAGTAACTTGTTCAGCTCCGGGATAATAAGACGTGTGATGTTCTTTGTGAACCACCACTGCTTCGGCATCAATCCCCAATGCGCGTGCTTGTTTGAGCGACAAACCGGTAATTCCGGCCACAGCTTCGAAAACTCGCACAATGGAAGTACCAATTGCTCCCTGATAAGTATGATTTCCTCCCAACACATTTTCAGCAGCTATACGACCCTGACGATTGGCAGGACCGGCAAGTGGAATACGCACTTTTTTACCGTTGACACGATGTTCTATTTCTACCATATCTCCTGCCGCGAAAATATCCGCATCGCTTGTCTGAAGTTTTTCATTTACCAATAAACCTCCTGCTTCACCCATTTCGAGTCCTGCATCTTTGGCTAATTGCAAGGTTGGACGAACGCCTATTGAAAGCAAAACCATATCGGCATCAAGTACATTTCCATTATCTAATTTCACTTTATTTGGCAAAATCTCAATAACACCTGCACCGGTATGAATGCCAACACCGTAAGATAACATTTCAGTCTGGATAAATCCGGCAATTTCAGGTTCCATGACGGCCATCACATGCGGCATTAGTTCTACAACATTCACTTTCAGTCCACGTTTGGTAAGAGCTTCCACCATTTCCAATCCGATAAATCCACCACCAACAACGACTGCAGTTTTGGGTTTCTTTTCGTCTAAATAAGTGGAAATTTTGTCCATATCCTCCAATGTCCAAAGCGTAAAAACATGATTGGAATCAGCTCCGGGTAAAGTTGGTTTAATGGGTCGTCCTCCCTGTGCCAGTATCAGTTTCGTATAATCAAATGTTCGCAGCTCACCGCTTTGGGTATCAAGAGCTATAATCTGATGAGCGTCGCGATTTATATTTGTAACAATTGTGTTTGTAAATACGTCTACATTGTATTGTTCTTTGAAACTTTCGGGACTTTGAAGTATCAATTTTGAACGACTTTTAATATCACCTCCGATATAATAGGGTAAACCACAGTTTGCAAACGAAATATCCGGCCCCGCCTCGAGCATAGTAATTTGTGCCGATGATGAAATACGCCTAACTTTAGCAGCAGCTGTAGCTCCGGCTGCCACACCTCCGATAATAAGAATTTTTTCCATATATTTAGTTGATTATATTTATTTACTCCGAATTTCGCTGCAAAGGTAAAACAATTTTTTTGAATTACAATAGTATCACCAATAAATTATTTTAATATCACTGTTTATTTGTATTTATTTTGATAATTAATCACTTTTAGTGAACATAAGTTCATTATAATTCATATCTTTGCATCCTCAAAAACTCAGAGAATTCTATATGCCCCGTCCGAAACAAGATCGTAAAATTTGTAATCCTCCACTTATGCAGGGTTTTAAGCCTTATGGTATTCCCCGCCACACAGCAGGTTCTGTTTCATTGCAATATGATGAATATGAGGCAATTCGTCTGCTCGATTATGAAGGGATGAATCAGGATCAGGCAGCAGAACAAATGAATGTATCGCGCCCAACCTTAACCCGAATTTATGAAAAAGCTCGTAAAACAATTGCACAAGCACTTGTCGAAGGCAAAATGATTGTTATAGAAGGCGGGAACGTACAGTTTGAGAAACAATGGTTTCGTTGTAAGCGCTGTTTTAAATTAATCGGTGGTATGGAAAACCATGTGCGTTGCAAAGACTGTAAGACATTTTGCGTTGAGGAACTCACTCCAATAAATAAAGAATAAACAATATAAAATAAGCTACAATTATGAATGACAATTTTATAACAAAAGCAGCCCGGTGGGATAATCCGGACAAGATTAAAATGACTCAGAAATTTCTGAGTGAAATGTTGCTTCACGTTAATCCTCAATCAGGCTGGAAAGCAATGGAAATCGGTGCGGGAACCGGTTTGGTGGGTCTGAATATAGAGCCATTGGTAGCCAAAGTAGTTATGGTAGATACTTCTGAAGCTATGTTGGGAGTTTTAAAACAAAAAATAAATAGCAACAGTAAGGTAGAAATATTGCATGGAGAAGTATTTGATTACAAACAGCAAGATATAGATTTTGTATTCTCGGCAATGGCATTTCATCACCTCAACGATATAGAAAAAACCTTAGAACATTTAGCAACCATCACAAAATCAGGTGCATGGGTGGTTGTGGGCGATTTGGTAACTGAGGATGGCTCTTTTCATGGTTTTGAACCGATACCTCATTGTGGCTTTGATACAGATGTTTTATCCAACCAATTTAGTCAAGCTGGTTTTGAAGTAAAAATGCTTAAAATATACAACGTTATAAGCCGAATTACTGAACAGAAAACAACTAATTACGAGCAATTTATGCTCATTGCCAAACGGTTGTAAAGCACTATAGAATGAAAATAGTCGTTTTGTCGGATAACCGTCAGTTGCAGGAATCGCTGGAATTTGAACATGGATTATGCGTTTACCTGGAAACAGAAAAGTACAAGTGTTTGCTCGATACCGGTGCTTCCGATAAGTTTATACATAATGCCGAACAAATGGTTATTGACCTCACAGCTATTGATTATGTATTTATTTCGCACGGGCATTCCGACCATATTGGAGGTTTACAGGCTTTTTTGAAAATAAACAGTAAGGCTAAAATAATTCTTTCTAAAAATGCACTTTTACAACGCTTCTTTTCAGCCAGAAAAGGCATTCGAGAGATTAGTAGCAAGATTGATATAAATAATTACGAGGATCGTTTTGTATTTATCGATAAGCTTATTGAGTTTGAAAATGAGATTTTTGCCTTTCCATGTCAGGATGCAATTTACCCATTACCCAAAGCAAACAATACCTTAATGACTGAAGATAGCAATGGACTGAAGCCCGATAATTTTAATCATGAAATAGTAGTTTGCTTTGGTGTTGATGATTTATTGGTTTATACCGGTTGCGCCCATCACGGTGTTTTGAATATTTTAGATTCTGTTCAAATTGTTACCGGAAAGCACATTTCAACCCTCATAGGTGGTTTTCATTTGTTGGATGGATATCCCGATCAATATGAAACTGATGAGGAAATAAATGAAATTGCAAAAACTTTAGCCACTAATTATCCCAATACAATGATTTATACAGGGCATTGTACCGGAAACAAGGTTTACGGGCTCTTACGAAAAAAATTAGCAGATAACTTAAAGTTCTTTCATACAGGCTTTACTTTTTTTATTCATAAATCATAATTTTTAAAATTAAACAAATGAAAATTGCAGTACCAACAAAACAAGACAACCAAATTGATAATCATTTTGGACATTGTGAATTTTATACTATTTTTTCTATTTCAGATAACAATGAAATAGTTGCTGAAACCTTACTTGAATCTCCACAGGGTTGTGGATGCAAGTCTAACATTGCTTACGATTTAGCCGAATTAGACGTTAAAATTATGCTTGCCGGGGGAATTGGAGATGGAGCAGTCAATAAATTAGCTTCACAAAACATCCAGGTTATCCGCAACTGTAATGGTGATGTACACCAATTGGTTGAAGATTATTTGTCCGGAAAAATTCAAGATGGCGGTTCAAATTGTGCTTCACATTCTCATGAAGAAGGGCACGTTTGCAATCATAACTAAACAGTTTGGTCTATGATTGAGCACGAATACAAATTTAGGGTTAGCTATCCTGATACAGATAAAATGGGGACCATGCACCATGCCAATTATGTAAAATACTACGAAGCTGCTCGTTGGGAACTGCTTCGGAGTATTGGTATTCCCTATAATTTAGTGGAAGAATTAGGAGTAATGTGCCCTGTGATTAGCATGAAATTTAAGTTTTTGAAAACTACCCGTTATGATGAACAACTCACTGTCAAAACAAGATTGAGAGACATAAAAGGAGTAAGAATGTGGTTTGAATATAAACTTTATAACGAGCGTAATGAGCTAATCAATAAAGCCGAAACCGAATTGGCATTTGTTGGATTAAACGATTGGAAACCATGTGCAGCTCCCGATTACTTACTGACTGCAATTGCTGAATACAAAAACACCATTTTAACTTTGAACTAATTTTTCAACCATGTTTGATTTCAGATTAAAGGTTTTTCATACCGTTGCTAAACGCCTCAACTTCACCAAGGCAGCAGAGGAACTTTGTATCACACAACCGGCAGTTTCCAAACATATTCAGGAAATTGAAAGCTATTATAAAGTCAGGCTGTTTGAGCGTAACGGGAATAAAATTCTCCTGACAAAAGCCGGTGCTGTACTACTCCATTATTGCAACCAGATTTTCGGACTATACGGAAGTCTGGAATTTGATTTAAACACCCTGACCGAGATTTTCAAAGGAAAATTACGTATTGGAGCCAGCACAACCATTGCACAATATGTTCTTCCACCCTTACTGGCAGATTTTCACAAACGTTACAACGATATTCAGGTATCACTTACCATCAGCAATACAGAACAAATTGAACATGCTCTGAATAATAACAGTATAGATTTCGGCATTGTGGAAGGACAATCAAAAAATACACTGTTCAAATACACTGAATTCATCCATGATGAAATTGTTCCGGTGGTAGCTGCAAATCACGCGCTGGCAGAGCAGAAAGAAATATCCATCGAAAACTTACTTATAACACCCCTTTTACTTCGCGAACCCGGATCGGGAACTCTGGAAGTAATTGCACATGCACTAAAGCCACATAACATCAAGTTATCCGACTTGAATTGCGAAATGCAGCTTGGTAGTACCGAAAGCATTAAATCTTATTTACGTCACTCCCAATGCATGGCTTTTTTATCTATCCATTCTATTTTAGAAGAACTGAAAAACAACAAATTACGAATTGTGGATATCGTTGATTTGAATCTGGACCGTACGTTTCATTTCATTCAGCAATATGGAGGTACCGAAGGTTTGACTGAAGTTTTTATAGAATTTGCAC
>Ga0214228_1000148_pt1 | contig 23113 bp, 16 predicted proteins | sample TroBogypolimnion_21_FD_153066 | JGI IMG/M metagenome (GOLD analysis project Ga0214228, IMG submission 153066) | Freshwater microbial communities from Trout Bog Lake, WI - 05NOV2007 hypolimnion | ecosystem: Environmental > Aquatic > Freshwater > Lake > Hypolimnion/Profundal zone | place: Trout... | reverse complement strand
ACCAGCAGTAAGTCCATTATTCAATCCCACATTTGAAAAATGCATACCTCCATCAAATGAGAAACCGGCATATCCACCATTTGCTCCTGAATATCCGACACCAACTGCATTAATATGTGGTGTAAAGTCTTTATAACCGTTATCACGCACACTGGCTAAATAGGCTATTGCAGAATAAATTAAGAACCCAGCTATTATTGCATCATCAATTCCAAAAAGTGCCCCACTCGGATCACTATACTTCAACGGATTATTCAGACAATAACTATAGCGATTAAAGTTTTGCGAGTTATCGGGCGATTGCACATAAGGATCAGGAGATAAGAATCTACCTACAGCAGGGTCATACAAGCGGGCATTCATATTTATCAGTCCGAATACTGATAAATGCTCATGTCCGGTATACCCTCTAGCTAAGAAAAGAGTAGGTTCTGCCCCCACGGCATATACTTGTTGGGTATTTGGGTCACGCAGACGCCCCCAGGGGTCGTAACTTAATTCTTGTTTCAAAGAGCCATTAGCATTTACTATATGGGTAATGCTTCCCTGATAATCCCTGCAAATATAGTAAATATTCCAATTACCTGCTTCCTTTACATACACTGCCGGTGCTGAATAGGCATCGCCACCCAAATAAAGCCGCTCTGTACCTGTTTCTGCATCTATTTCATATTGTCCGCCCAAGTAATAACGGGTAAGCTGAGTAGTGCCATTATGAGTAAGTACCATTTTTACACGCTCACCGCCATCATCGTACCCAAAAGTAGCCACATAGCCGTTTTCTGTAATGGTTGCCGGGCGTTGCATACCGTTATAGGTTATGTCCTGATCTCGCAACGGTATAGCTGTGTCATAAGGTGTTAGCTTTGTAACCGCATAAGGTTTGGCGGTATTTTCGTAAGCATAACTACCTATGGCTGTATTGTCGGTGATATTTCCTTTCGTATCATAAGCAATGGTTGTAGTCCCAAATTCTGTCAGGCGGTTTAGGTTATCATACCCGAAATTTTCTTGCAGGTTGCGGGTATTGTCTTTCCGCCAGTTTAGGTTTCCTGTGGTAGAATTGAAGTTATAACCAACATCCTGAATTACATTGGTTCCGTATTTTGTTGTTCGTGATGTGGGTAATCCATACGTATCATATCCATACTCACGAAGCAAATTACCTGTAACCGAAGCAGTGGCTAAGCCCATATCGTTTTCGGCAGTTAGTTTCCAAACAGAATTGTTGTTATTCAGTTTTATTTCAGTCATAGTACCGTTTGTATAACTATAATTCTCGGTAGCTACTTTACCATTTGTAGTTTCATAACTGATAGCGGTAGGAGTACCAGCATTGTACGTAAAATTCTTTTTCAAGTATTTAGCATCGGGTGCATTTTCTTTCACCGAACTTAATCGCATCAGGTTATCGTAATTCATTTCTTTCCCAGTGCCGTTGGTACTACTCATTGTTGACATTTGTCCATCAGGATTGTAAACATACGTGGTAGTCATTTCACCCACTATTTCCTTTTGAATTACACGGTTATAATCGTCATACAAAGTATTGATAATTTTATCAGGAGCTATCGAATCTCTATTTAAATTACCACGAGCATCGTAGGCGTAAGTATGCGTACCTGCACTGGGGTCAACCAAGGTTAATTGTCGACCATATTTATCATAGGTAAAACTGGTAGTTACATTGCCCGGCGCTACAATGGATAATGGTTGTCCGTCGGCTCGCAGATTATACGTTATAGTACCGGCAGGGTCAACTACATTAACTACTTTGCCTATTGCATCTTTAGTTGTAGTTTTAGTAATACCGTCTACAGTAGCAGAAATCGAAAGATCGCTATATGAATAACTGTCTGTTTTCCCCGAAGCATAATTCAGGGCGGTAAGCCTGTCATTTGTATCGTAACTATAGGTATTCCACTGTGTAGCCGAATTTCCTTTAAATGGCAAAGACACTTTGTCTAACCTGCCATAACTATCATAGGTTTTGTCGGAATAGAGATAATTGCCATCAAATCTCATCGTACCGGTGCGTATTTCACGCCCCAGAGCATCAATATAACTTTGTGAGGCAGGTGCTCCTGTGACCCGTTTAGTAACCAGATACATATAATCGCCTGTTCCTCCCGTAGTACTACCATTTATTGATGTCGGCGGTGCTGAAAAATCAGCTGCTTTGTCGATACTCAATACCAAACTACCACTGTTAGCAGCACTGTAAGTAAAATTAGTCAAAAGCCTTATGGAGTTGGTGGCAGTAATACTTCCACTTTGAGTTAGTGGTGCCGAAAATTGTAAATCGCGATAGATCTGAGCTGAACTTCCGCCTGAGCCACTACCACCGCTTGGGCTGGCAGGTGTAGCACTACCTGCACCGACCCATTGCATAGTTACAGTTTCCGTTACTCCATCAGGCGAAGTAGTACTAATTTTCCGCCCCCAATTATCATAGCCAAATTCAGTTTTATTGGTTTTGTGGTCAGTTACAGATGCTACTCTGCCATAAGTGTCATAAGCATAATCAACATATAGTCCCAATGGGTCAGTTTTTCGGCTTAATCTGCCATAAGTATCATAAGCATAATTAGTTTCCAAATTAGTAGTTGCCGTATAACTCTTAACACTTTCTTTTGTTACTTGTCCGTTTTGATAAGTGTAATTAGTTTCGGAGACTTGATTACCATCTTTTTTGATGGTTACTTTTTGAGGTAAGTGTGATGTTGCCTCAAAATTTGATAGTGTCTTCTTCACTGTCGAGCTTAGTGAATTCCGGTTAGTAGTAACGCTTTGATCATATAGCTCACCAAGTTTATACGGAGTTCCAGTATAATTATTATATATATTATTAGTAGTTATCAAACCACCACCAAAGTTTACTGTTTCTGTAATTGGGTTACTATAACTATCATAAGTATAACTCGAGTTGACTGTTACATTTGTTAATTTATTGCTTTCGGCTTTTGAAGACAATGTAATAGTAGTAATTTTATTCGATGCTGTTGATACATTGTACAAGTAGCTTGCCGAAGCAGTAGGTCCGTCAATGCTTGTCAGCACTCCAAAGTTTAGCGGATTAAAATTTTGAGTAGTTGTAGTGTTGCGTAAATTATCGTAAGTCTCTACTTTCTCAAATCCCGTAAATCCTTTGCCCCTGATATCCAAAACACCTTTGGTATATTTGGTAGAAACTGATGACATTAATGCACCCGATAAGTAGGCATTTGTGGAACCAAGTAAAAAGACATTCCCCGCAAGATTACGATAAGGATAAGTACAAGACGTACCACGGTCGTAAATACTATAATCATTCATAATACTACCGTATTGGTGCTTATTAATTATTCCTGTGCTTGTAATAGCACCGGTTAATAATTGGTCGGTATTCAGATTGCTGGTAAAAGTTATTGCATCAAGATTATAATCATATATTGAAAATAACTGACTCATTCGATAACCCGTCTCCACATTTCCTCCAATTAAAAATGCATCTTTGCCACCCGTAACACTTGTTGTTTGTGATTCAGGGGTAGCGTTAAACTTGCCATTAATATTTGAATATAGTTTTAGTACACCATTATTATTAATAACTAAGTCCGGTTTTCCATCCCCATTCATATCTTGTAACAGCAGTTTATCATCCGATTCAAAAACTGCAGAAGTCATGGTTTGTAAATCAAAACCTGAACTTGTACCAGTCGAATAATAGATGCTCCATACATTACCACCAGCTTGGTATGTTGGGTTTGGATAACTTGGATTCGTACAACTCGTACCAACACCCCACAAACAATAATCGCACTGACCACATGCGACTGGATCACCTGAATCTGGTATAAAATAGCCTTGCTCTGGGCTTACGACAATATCTGTTTTTCCATCTCCATTAATATCACCAAGTAACATTTTTCGATTCGTCAAATCAATATTTGCATAAGTGGCAATTTTTACTAAATTGCCTGTATTTGAATCAAACGTATAAATCTCAGTGGCACTTGATGTTTTTCTGCAAATATCTGCTTTACCATCACCATCAAAATCCATTACAAAAACTTGATCGAATTGGTTTAATGAGAAGCAGTCTCTATCATTCATATATTTTTTTGACTTATTGTCAAAATCGATTAAATTAAAAGTTGATTGAATATTCTCCCCTTTGATATTTTTATTATATAATATCGACATAACTGTTTGCTTTCCATTCCCTAAAAAATCGCCTACAAGCAATGCTTTGAATGTTGGACTATATAAGCCACCCCATTCTTCATGCACCCTATTATACACCACTCCGAAGCCATTTCGAAGCGAGATTGACCCATAAGTATTCAAATCATAAACATAATAATAAACTTTCTCTATCATTGTATTTAGATATTCATCTTTATAAAAGGAGGTGTTTATTTTTACCAATTCATCTTTTCCATCTCCATCCACATCCATAGCATTGAGACCTAAAAACCCATCTCCAGTAGTTAATGTTGCTGGGAATGAAATGTCTGATGGCAAATCACCATAAACTAATAAAGGTTGAGTAGGACCATATGTGCTGCCATACTGACGACCAATTATTGTACTTCCTTTCATCTTGGTTGCTAAAAGTCCATAGGTACTTAAATTGGGATAGCTGATTAGTCCGTCATTGGTACTGTACTGGTCGAATTTTCCTTTTGATAATATCAAATTAGGTGCAGAAGCATTAGCAAAATAGGTCGATAAAATCACATTATTCTTAATAAAGTTTACAAGTTGATTGTTTTCGCCATAATAGAATTTTAGAGGATTAAGTGATTTAGAATTTGAAGTACAATCAATTTGAGTTAGTAATGATGAATTCGCATTGGTATAAGTTAGCCCATAAGTTTGTAACAAGTTGTCATTGATAAAGGTCTTGATTTCTTTGAGCCGCTTATCTTGTTGTAACTTAACACCAGCTACATAAACAGGTGATACATCGTTACGGCTCTCGTAATTGAAACTCATTTTGGCAAAGTTAGCTAATGAATTAGTACCTGTTCTACCTCCATAATTTATTTCAGCTATATAATAAATGTTATTTGATTCGGTATAAGTGTAATCAATACTGTTTCCATTTAGGTCCTTTATATTGCTGATCGGATAAGATGTTTTAGCAGTTGTATTGGTAGTGAAGCCATAAGTGGCAATATTGCCATTTGGATAATATACCAAAAAATACTTTACCACACTGTTAGATATATTGGCAGCAACCTTTATATTGCCTTGCTCTGTTTGGTAGGTTCCATTGCCTAAATTTATCAACCGCTGACCATCCAATGTAAAAGCTCCGGTATTATCAGTTTTTGCTGGTGCTGGCTCGCCATCAAAATATATAGTTGAATTTGTTACAGATATAGATGACAAACCTCCTAATTGCCAACCATAGCCGGCAATACCATTGCCTGACATAGAATTATATACAAGTTGTACAGAAGGATTCATTCCATTAGGAGCTTGATAAGCTTTTATAGGTACACTATATCCCAACGATCCATTTCCTCCACTTTGATTTATAGTAATCTCTCCTATATCTTTGGAATTATCAATCGAATATGATTCGGGAATATGAGACAAATCCATATCTCCACCCAAATAAGTCGATACCCGACTGAATTTACTTGATACTTTATTGATTGAACTATCTGCTTGTGGGGGTCGAGTAGTCCAAAGTTCTGGCAAGTATCTATAAATTGTATCTCCATTTTCAATACTAATACTATATTTATTATCTGAAAGGGTTAAATCAAATGTGGTTATATTTGCTTGCCCTTTTATAGATATTGTCCATAATCCAAGTAGTATATATAAAATATGGCGTTTATAGTTAATTTTCATAATAATATTTTTGAAGTAATAGTTCTAATATACACGACGATCCATAGTATTCAAATTCGCAGAATTTTTAGAATTGATTGCACTGTTCTTAACCTTTCTGTGGTATAGATTAAGAATAAATAAATTTCCCCTATTTATGTAGATTAAGGGAGGCTTTCAATTCCTCAATCTGTTTCTGCTGTTCAATCACATACAGTGTCAGTTCTTCCACTTTCTGAAGCAATTTGTTTTGCATTTCGCCCATATTTAAACCGTTCTTTGTTATATCGCCTGCAGATGGTATTTCTGGCAAGTGGCTGTTTGTCTTTACATATTGTTCCACCTGATTAAGAGGCATCAATTTGTAGGTTGAATCGAAAACGTAGTCGGCAAGCGGCGCGTTCAAGTCTACAACTACTTCCTTAGTATGTATAGTTCCTTTGACAGTTAGCAATACATTAGGTGTATTATCCACATCTGTTGTTCCGATACTAACTTTTCCATTGGGTGAAATGCGCATACGTTCTTGTAGATCTGTTGACCCTGTATTTACTCCAGATGCGTTGGTATAAAATGCTAGCCCTGTACTTTGTACATAGGCTGCATTTGCTTGATATACATTAAAGCGTAATGCAGAAATTCGAGCACCAATCTGATTTTGTGCAATATCCCTGTATCCGGTAAAATCAATATTATATTGGGTTGTCAAAGCTCCTAAAGGGACTGAAAGGTTTCCAGTATCACCAACTTTGCCGATACGAATACCTTCTCCGTTTACTGCAGCAACATCTAGTTTTGTTGTCGGAGCAGTTGTTCCAATTCCAACATTCCCGTTACTGCTCAATACAGTCATTCGTGGAGTTTCGTGTGTATTAAAAGTCAGGTTTGTAGAGGCATAGGAATTAAAATTACCTGTAATTGAGAAAACCGGTTTATTGAAAATAAAGCGGGGTAAATCTGTATAGATATGAGCAAAAGCTCCATTTAAAGGGCCAATATCAACTGTTCCATAATCGGTTTGAACACGTAAAGCACCGGCAGTTAAATTTCCTCTGATTGATCCATTCACATGCAGTTTTTCCAAAGGTGCTATTCCGCCAATACCTAAACTTCCATTAATGATAGCATTACCGGAAATAAAAGAATCTTCGGGATTTACAACCCAAGTTAATGTAAAAGTATAAGGACCTCCATTCCCCTCATCGCCACAATAAATATATAATTTACCTTCTGTGGATATCATTGTATATTGCCAGGAATCCGGGCCATCTCCTGAGTTCTCATCATTATCTGTCCATACATCGGCATAAACATTTTGATTATAACTACAAGTTATTGTAATGGGAACATTCACAGGAACAGTTATTATTTTTGTTGAATTTATATCGTTTGTTGTAAGAGTATAAATTCCGCTCTGCGCCTTTATGGGCAAAGAGATAAAAGGAATAATTACAAATAGCAGGGTTTTATATAAATTGAATGATTTCATAAACTTTTATTTTTATATGATTTGAAAATTGCAGATTTAATATTATTTTTTCGATTTTAAGGTTGCTCTGATAGCATTTTTTCGTTCTAATTGTTTTTGGGCTAATTGCGCTTTTTGATCACTTGTTAGAATACTGTCAATAGCCATTTTATATTCATTTTTATATTGTGGTGAAAACGACTGATAGGTTATTGAATCCTTATTCAGTATCTTCATACCAAATTCACGGGCTATTTTCTCAATTTTTATTTTTTGGCTATCGGTAAGGGCAACCATTTTATTCAATTGTTTTACCTTGTTTTTGGCAAAGTCTGTGGCATCACCAGTTAATGGTTTTACCGCAAATACTAAATTTGAGAACAGTAGAATGGCAATCAATGCCATGAGAAATTTAAGCTGTTTCATAAGAGTTTTCATTTAATTGTTTTTTTATTGTTGAGTTGATTATTTGTTTAATTGGTTTGTTACTGTTAACTATTTTCACTGTTTCACTATTTTGAATTCCGTTTGTTTATTTGCTGCTGTGACACGTAACACATACCAGCCGGGAGGATAATTCGTCATTTCCACAGGGGTTTTGATTGGGGTTGCTTGCAAGTATTGCAACTGTACACCTTGTGCGCTGAATAAGCTTATCCGTATTTCATCTTTAGCGTCACCTCCGGTTATTTCTACTGCCAATGCACCTTTAGTAGGATTCGGATATACGGTAATCTTTCGGTCACCTAACTTTTCAACTACCGGACTCGGTGCAATGCTGTCCGCTTTTACATGTGACGGATTACTGCCTAATAGCACAACCTTACGTGAAATACGGTTTCCGGCATAGTCGTAAGCATAACTGACAATGTTTTGGGATGATCCTGCCAGAGGAATAATTGCAAATAACAGAATTAGTAAATAATGCTGAATTGGTTTGTAAAAATGTTTCATACGGGTATTGTTTAATTTGTGTTATATTTATAGGTTTACTAGTTATATAATCTGTTATTTAATAACAAAATTATATGTTTCAATGGCAAAATTAATGACTATAAACTTAATAATCAAATTTTAGCTCAAAAAAAAGTGAGACAAGCCATTTTATAAACACATGATATTTATACAGTTATAAGCCAATAAAAATAAAAAAGTGAGACAAGGAATTTTTGAACAAAAATAAATGTGCAAAAAGGTATATTTTTGAACAAAATAAAATAAAATTTGATTTGTAAAATAAATAATCCGGTTTGAACGTTAACTTATATAACTATAATTTACTTGTCGAAAATGGAAAGAGATTGAATACCGGAAATTGTATTTTGTGCCACTTTCTGTTCGAACGGTGGGCTATAAAGTGTATTCATTTTGTTAATGTGTGGGTGTGTAAAGAAAAATAGAGTTTACACAGATTTTTGGACAGTACCGAAAAAGTATCTATCGGAGAAAAAATAAATTTGACTATTGGGGAAAAAGTATACACTGGTTGGCTTATAGTATGCACTAATTGAAGAAAAGTACGCACTGTTTGGGAAAAAGTATGAACCGGAGAAAGAATAGTACGCACTGTTTGACAAAAATTATACACTGGTTGGCTTATAGTATGCACTAATTGAAGAAAAGTATACACTATTTGGTAGATAGTATGTACCGGAGAAAGAATAGTATGCACTGTTTGAAAAAAAGTATACACTAAAACCCTTGGAGTATTAACCAATCTGATATTAATATACCCTGTTAAGGACTAAATACGAACAAATCACTAATAAATAAACCCATTGATAACCAACCCATTAACTAACTATTTATTGTTGAATACCTGTGAAATTGAATGTTGTAACTAAAAAGACGAACGATTTTCTGTCTCGTCCCTATTTGATGCTATTTGCCGAGAAACACGGTTGGGCATATATTTTTGCTATCGGAACTGTAATTGCCGTATTGATAAATTTACAACAACCTTTCGGGTTGCACACGTGGGAACACCCTTATAAATGGTTGATTCTTTCAGGGTTCGGGTGGATAAATGCGGCTGCCGGCATTGTTTTATTATTTATCCTTACCAAACTTTTTCCACGTTTTTTTTGTGTTGATACCTGGACAGTTGGCAAAGAAGCTGGTCTTATTGTTTGTCTATTTATCGTGTCGGGTATCATTAACTGGGTTCACGCCGTTGTGACCATTTCGCACTTTAGCGCTTCATGGGATTCTTTTTTCCGAATGCAGTTTTATACTTTAGACTTTGGTTGTTTACCTGTTACGGTTCTTACTTTAGTAGTACAAATCCTGCATTTGAGAAGAATAAAACCCGTCGTAGAAGAAATTACCAAAGTGTACAGACCATTACCTGAAATGCCCGTTTTACCTGAAATGATTCCGATTAATGATGAGCTCTGCAATATACATACCATTCTCTATTTGAAATCAGAAGGAAATTATGTAGAAGTCCATACCTATGTCGACGGCAAAAAAGAAATGAAACTATGCCGGATGACGCTCAAAGAATTCGAAACTATCCTTGCCCTACATTCTCAATTTGTACGATGCAAGAAATGGTACATTGTCAATATGCATAAAGTATCAAGTTACAAAGGTAATTCGGAAGGAATGACACTTAAACTGGAAAACTGTGCGGATAAAGTAGAAGTTTCACGTAAATTTGTACCTGTTATTAGGAGTTTTATGGAAGAAAATTAAATACTGAGATTTCGATGTAACATATCTACTATATTATTGATAATATGGGAAAATATTCTTTATTATTATATCTACTAAGGGTAAAGATGGTAAAATCATTTTGAGTTAATTTAATAAAATCACCCTTAGTAGTAAATAAATTTCAAAATAAAACTTGCCCTTAGTAATTTACTGACACTTTTAGTATTTATAATGTCAAACAAAAGTTAGATTCTAAATCTTCACTTCCTTGCATTTTATCCCTTCCTGTTTGCATTTTGTCACAGCTATTTTCGAAATTTCTGCAGGTTGTCACAAATCTCTGCATTATATCCCTGAACTGAATCAAGTTAAAAAACTTGCAATATATTTGAACCGATTTTCAAAACAAAGTATTAACCTTAAAAACTAAAAGGTATGGCCGACGGTTCAAGAATTCCGCGTGGAATTGACGAGTTCAATCCCTATATTACCAACACAAGTGCCTACTTAACGGCAGGCACCCCGACCAATGCGGTAAGGTTGGGAATTTTAGAAGACGAAAGTGATAAATGGACAGGATTTATTACAGTCTGGAGCCCTCTGTATGCACTATACAGTGATAAGAAAAACGGTCGCACAACGGCCGTGATAGATCAGTTGCATAACATTATCGACCAATGTGTTGCACTGGATCAAAGTTGTCATTTTCTGGACAGGATAGCTGCATCTCCCAATGTAACTATCGTGGATTTGGAAACTTTCCATATAAAAAAAGGAGCGTTACAAAAAACAACCCATTCATTTTATAACACTCCTATCTCAGAAACTCCCATAGTTGCGGTTCAACCGTTGGGTGGTGGTTCGATGGCTATCAAATGCCATAGCATCACCAGCAGAGCTTCTATTGTGGAAGGGGCAGACTGTGTGCAATATGTTTTTCTGGTGGGCGATACCCCTCCGACCTCTGCGGAGCAGGAAGGTTTATCAAAAGAACTCTCTACAAAAGCATCGTTTACACTAGCATTGGGAGCAAGCACTTCAGCGAAACACCTGTACATCTATTTCCGCTGGTACAATACCAAACATCCCGAACTGGCTAGTCCGTGGTGTGCAATGATAAGCACGTTGATATTGTAGGTTTCATGCCCTATTTATTGCTACAATAAATTGGATAAAAACAGAGGCTGTCACACTTTAAAAAATGACAGCCTCTGCTCCTCGTAGCATATAAAGTTAAGTTCCCGATTACGCTACTTCGAACTGAAAACTTTGAATCTGACACTCAATGATATTTTTGAAAATTCGAATGTTCCGGCTAATATTAAAGCCAAGGGCAGCTTCAGGATTTTTCTGAAGCTGCCCTTGGGATAAACAGATATTTCAATTACTTCACTCCCAGCACTTCATAACCGATATTATCTAAAGCGGTTTTGAGAGTTTCGTCGCTAATTTCTTTTGAAAGTGTCAGTTTTGCAGAGTTAGATTCTAAATCTACTTTGGCTTCTACACCATCGATGGAGTTCAGTACTTTTTCTACACGAGCCGAACAATGTCCACAGCTCATTCCTTTTATTTGCAATGTTTTTTCAATCATAATGTTGTAATTTTAGAAACAGTTGGTTTGAAACGTAATAATCGCAGGGAATTCAGCACTACCGATATAGAACTGAAACTCATGGCAGCCGCGGCAAACATGGGGTTTAATTTCCATTCGAGCAGGCTATAAAAAACACCGGCAGCCAGTGGAATACCGATAATATTGTAAAAAAATGCCCAGAAAAGATTCTGTTTGATATTCAGCATCACCGTATTGCTGAGTCGCAGAGTAGTAACTGCATCCAGCAAATCGTTGCGCATAAGCACCACATCAGCCGATTCAATGGCAATATCGGTTCCGGCACCAATGGCAATTCCCAGATTAGCCCGAACCAAAGCCGGCGCATCATTTATTCCATCGCCTATCATTGCCACCGTTTTTCCTTCGGCTTGTAATCGGGCGATTACTTTCTCTTTCTCCTGTGGCAAAACTTCGGAAATAACTTCTGTAATCCCAAGTTGGGATTTGATAGCTTGAGCTGTTCGTGCATTATCGCCGGTAAGCATAATCACGTTCAGTCCCAGTGTTTTAAAAAAATTAATTGCCTCCTTGCTGGTTGGTTTCAACACATCAGCAACTGCTATTATTCCCATCACTTCTTTTTCGGTAGCAATAAACAAAGGCGTTTTTCCTTCATTGGCAAGTTGATCAGCAAGCAATTCAAATTCCAGCAGATTGATGTGTTGGTTAGTCATCAATTTTTTATTTCCGGCTAAATACATTTCCCCTTTTACGATTGCCTGAACACCAAGACCCGGAAAAGCAATAAATTTTTCGACATTAAAAAACTCCAGTTTCCGCTTATCCATTTCAGTTAGAATGGCTTCTGCCAATGGATGTTCCGATGGTTTTTCGAGCGAAGCGGCAATTTCAATCAAGTCATCTTCATTCATCGATTTTCCGACATAAATGTCAGTTACGCTAGGCTTTCCTTCGGTCAACGTACCGGTTTTGTCTAACACAACTGTATCAATTTTATTCGCCATTTGAAGCGATTCTGCCGATTTTATCAAAATGCCATGTTCGGCACCTTTTCCCGTTCCGACCATGATAGCCACCGGTGTAGCCAATCCCAATGCACATGGACAAGAGATAACCAAAACAGCTATACCAATGGAAAGCGAAAACTCAAAACGATAACCCAGCAACCACCAAACAACAGTGGATAAAATAGCGATAAAAATAACTACCGGTACAAAAATACGACTGATTTTGTCGGCTAATTTAGAAATTGGAGCTTTTGAAGAAGAAGCTTCCTCCACTAAATGTATAATCTGTGCCAGTGTGGTATCATTCCCTACTTTGGTAGCCCGAAGGGTAAAAGTACCTGTACCATTGATACTTGCCGAAAAAACTTTATCGCCTTTTTGCTTGAATACCGGCAGACTTTCACCGGTCAAAGCCGATTCATCCACCGAAGAATTTCCTCCAATCACATTTCCATCCACGGGAACGCGCTGTCCGGGACGCACTACAACCATATCGTTTATTACAACCTCTTCCACCGGAATTTCCATTTCCATTTTATTGCGAATCACATTAGCCGTTTTGGGAGCTAAATCCATTAATCGGGTAATAGCATCCGAAGTACGGCTTTTAGATCGGGCTTCCAAGAGTTTTCCGAGGGTTATTAAGGTCATAATAGTAGCTGCCGACTCGAAATACAAATCATTTTTATAACGCAAAACAGCATATATATCACCAAATTGCAAACCAATATAAATTCGATAAATTGCAAAAATGCCATATAAAATCGCTGCCGATGTACCCATTGCAATAAGCGAATCCATGTTGGGCGAGCCTTTGAACAAGGTTTTAAATCCCGTTGTAAAATATCTGCGATTATTGTAAATGATTGGCATGGACAACCAAAGTTGAACAAAAGCGAACAGGAATGAATATTGTATGGAATTCAAGTCTTTTGGATAGGGTAATCCCAGATTTGAACCCATGGAAACATAATACAAAGGAATCAGGAAAGCAACAGAAATCCAGAAATGACGAAGAAGTTCTTTCTGTTCGTTTTTCACATAATCAAGGTTAGTATCCTTTCCCGGAGTTGTTACGACTGTGATTTGATGTAAATGCGCCTGATAACCGGCATCTTCAACCGATTTTTCAATAAAAGTTGAGTTGAGTTGGTTTTCATTGTAAGTAACCGACATACTATTAGTCAGTAAATTCACATTAACCGACTTAATACCATTCAATTTATTTACACTTCGCTCCACGTTTGCCACACACGAAGCACAAGTCATACCGGTTATATCAAATTTTTCAGTTTTCATTTCAACACCTTTTCTATTACCCTAAAACACTAAAATAGTTGATTGGTTCATGCAAAATCATTTGAAAAAATCAAAAATATTTTCGAATTTATTTACAACGAAATTAATTAATCTGACACAATAATTTACAACATATTAACACCCTGCATCTATGTCTTGATTCTTGGCTCTCGATTTTTGCGCTCTATACAAGCACATATTTTCGGTCTGTAAGTTTTTCAGTATCTTTGTCCCCCGAAAATAATGACACAATTAATATTTGATTATTTCGAATAAAATACGGATTATCTGATAATTATTCAAATTTTGTTTGTCAATTCGTTTCAAAATTACTAAAAATTTTCATTATGAACTCTGATTTGGAAAACAAAATTCCAACAATTGAACAAATTGCCGATTTATTGACCGACATAGCCTGTGAATTAATGGCAGCGGGAGCACACACCATGCGCATTATTCAAAATGTATCGCGTATGGCCGAAACATTTGGCTACAATGTCGATTTGTCAGTTTTTCAACTCAGTATCATGATGACTTTGACCAATAAAGCCGAAGCGTCCAAACGGATGACAATCATTAAAAAAACCCGGCACCTGGCATTAAATTTCACTATTGTTTCTGATTTAAGTGCCCTTAGTTGGGATACTTTTGACAAGAAATTAGCCTACCCTGATATTGTTAATCGGTTTCAAACCATTATTGTACAAAAACGAATGTCGCGCTGGTTGGTATTAGTACTTGTAAGTATAGCCAATGCTTCGTTTTGTGCTTTGTTTAAAGGAGATTTGTTTGCTATTGGGTTTGTACTGGTTGCAACCTTAATTGGCTATTTACTGCGACAGGAAATGGCAAAACGACATATTAATCTTCTGGTTATTTTTACCTCAAGTGCTTTTGTTGCTTCATTTATTGCCGGTTTGGGCTACGTTTTACATCTGGGAACTACACCCGAAATTGCATTTGCTTCCAGTGTTTTATTTTTAATTCCCGGAGTTCCGCTAATAAATTCGATGCTCGATATTATTGAAGGTCATATACTTACCGGAATTGCCCGCTTGATAAATGCATCGAGTTTGATTGTTTGCATTGCCATTGGCTTGTTTTCGTCTATGTTACTTTTAGGTTTAGAAAAATTATGATTCAGTTAATCTTGATTGATGGATTGTTGGCAGCCATTGCTGCCATTGGCTTTGCGGTGATTTCGAACCCATCCCGAAAAGCGGTGATGGTTTCTGCACTGTTGGCGGCAATCGGACACAGTTTGCGTTTCTTTCTGATAAAATCGGGGTTTGAAATTTCAGTATCAACTTTTATTGCTGCTTCCTGTATCGGACTTTTAAGTATTTTGTTTGCCCGAATTATTCATTGCCCTGCCGAGGTTTTTTCATTTCCATCGCTTCTGCCAATGATTCCGGGATTATTTGCATATCGAACCATTCTGAGTTTGATAAAATTTATGCAAAACACAGATATACAGAAGTCTCAAAATTTTATACATGATTTTTTTCGCAATGGTATGACGACTTTATTTATTTTACTCGCCTTGGTTGTTGGAGTTTCATTGCCCATACTGCTTTTCCCTAAACTTTCGTTTTCGGTAACTCGAAAATATTAGAAATAGCCGGAATCGGAGAATTGATTTGAAAGTTATAGTAGCAAAAAAAGCCCTTTTCCGGTTGGAAAAGGGCTTCTGTATGATTTACAAGAAGCTTTTATGCTAATTTATTCACATAAACAGTCAACTTTGATTTCAAGTTGCTTGCTTTGTTTTTGTGAATTATATTGCGTTTTGCCAGTTTATCTAACATTGCACTGATTTTTGGTAACATTTCTGTCGCCACTGCTTTGTCGGCTGTTGCACGCAATTTACGAACAGAGTTACGAGCTGTTTTTGCAAAATAACGGTTGTGCAATTTTTTCTTGTCAGTCTGACGAATTCTCTTAATTGATGATTTGTGATTTGCCATCTCAATCTTTTGTTTTAATCTTTTGTTTGTTGTTTGGTAGTCCCTAGGGGAGTCGAACCCCTCTTTCCAGGATGAAAACCTGGCGTCCTAACCGATAGACGAAGGGACCTAATGGTCATTTGCAGTTGTAAAATGTTCCTCACAATTGCGGGTGCAAATATACGGCACTTTTTTGAATTGACAAAGGCTTTCGGATAAATATTTCCAAATTTTCCTAATTTGCTATTTATCAGTGAATCAGATTGGTTTACGACATGTTTTTATTTCTTGTTTTGGTCTGTTTTGACGGATTATTTGTTATATTTGCGACCTATTTAATCAAGTATGCAGCTAAAAACGCAGGGCATTGTGCTTCACGCACTAAAATACAACGATACATCCACCATAGTTACTATTTATACCCGGCAGTTTGGACGGGTTTCGTATCGAATTTATGGGGCAAGTAAAAAAAGTTCGGTTTTCCGTACAGCTTTTCATCAACCGCTTACCTTACTTGAATTGGACGTTTTTCACTCCGTGGGCAAAGAGCTACAACGTATAAAAGATGCCAGATTGACATATCAATTCTCTGAAATTCCTTATAGCCCAATAAAAAATCCGCTGGCTTTGTTTATTTCCGAGTTGCTATTCAGAACGTTGCGTCAAACCGAACCGGACGAATATCTTTATGATTTTTTGGAAAATTCTATCCTGCAATTGGATTGTTGTAAGTCGGGTATTGCCAATTTTCATTTGGTTTTTCTCACAAAACTAACTCGTTTTATGGGCTTTGAACCGAATCAGGAACAAGATAACGGAAGGTATTTCGATTTGATGAATGGTATTTTCCTGGTTGAGAAACCTTTGCATATTCATTTCTTATTGCCCGAACTGACTATGGATTTTGTTGCGTTGTTGAATAGCGATTATGCAGGCATGGACAAACTGATTCTAAGTCGGCAAAAACGAACGGATTTACTTAAAGCGTTGATTGAATACTACCGAATGCATATTCCCGAATTTCACGGATTACACTCCTTAGCCGTTCTTCAAAGTTTGTTTGATTAGTTGGTGTTGGTGTGAATAATCAATTTTTCACCGACTTTGATCTTATTTGCCGATTTTTTGTTCCACTTTTTCAAGTCACTGACTTTGCAGTCGTAGCGTTTTGCAATCGAATAAAATGTTTCGCCCGATTGTACTTTGTGATGGCTTATTGTTGGTGAATTTTCTCTTTTTACGCTGACTTCTTTTTGCGATTGAATTGTTTCAGTCAGTTTCAATTCCTGCCCAAACCGAATTTTAGTGCTCGCGAGATGATTGATTTTCTTCAAATCTTCCACCGAAATATTGTTTTCCTTTGCAATACCAATTAAACTTTCGCCTTTCAGAACTTTGTGAATCAGTTTCTGTTCGGGTATTTCCGGTTTTTGTTCTGAAGTTTTTTCAATTTTTTGTGGGATACTTGCCAAAGCTGTCGATTCAGTTTTCTGATTCAATTTTAGTTTTTGACCAAAACGAATTTTATTGGTTATCAGGTTGTTTATTTTTTTAAGTTCCTCTACCGAAATACTGTACAGATTAGAAATGCTAAACAGGGTTTCGCCTTTTTGCACCGTGTGTAGCATTTTCGGTTGAGTGGTAGTGGCAAGCAGCTCTGTTTTTTTTGTTTCAATCGGCGTTGCAATTTTATTTTCTGATAATTTCTGTTCCGTTTCAATGGGCTGTTCAATTGTCTGGGCTAATAAAACAGTTTCTGAGTCTTTGATTTTCAACCGTTGTTTCGGATTTATTTTTGAATTTCGGATATTATTTTTCTGTTTGAGTTCAGCCAAGGTCAATCCAAATTTTTGAGCTATCGACGAAAGTGTTTCTCCCTTTTTTACCCGATAAAATTTGGCTGCAATTGTTTTTTTTGTCTGCTGAGTTGAATTTAGAAAAGGCCCCTGATATTTTGTTGAAATTGAATCATTCGAGCTAATTTTCGGCATTTTAGTATTAGGTGAAATAGCAATCATTCGATTGTCAAAAATCACACGACCTGCTTTAATAAAGCGTTTCAGGTAATACGGTTCGTCCGAATTTGAAATAATTACTCCATTTTGAGTAGATGCATGAATAAAATTAAATTTCCCATTTTCGTTAGCTGTAACCACTATTCCTACATGACCCACCCGTTTACCATGCCGTCGACCCGAAAAGAAAACCAGGTCACCTGTTTTCAGATTTTTTGAACTAACCGTACTGACTTCTTCGGCTTGTCCCGAAGAGGAATGGTTGAGGTTATAGCCAAATTTTTCGTATACAAATGAGGTGAAACCCGAGCAATCAAAAGAACTTCCGTTGGATGAACCATGATGATACGGCGTATTCAAAAAAAGTTTTCCATAATTTACAATCGAGTCAGTGATTGAAATTTGATACGGTATAAATGAAAAAAATTTTGTTGAATCAGATGTAGACAATTGTGGCCTTTTCGGAGGCAATTGCGCCACCGAGAAACAGGTAAAAAAAAGGAAAGATAAAACGAAAAAATATTGCTTTTGCAAGGACATATTGTGAAACATCTGATTATTAATCTATTGCAAAGATACTTTTAAAAAGCGAGAAGTTGGAAGCAATTTTTTCTTTTTAATAAAAAAAGAGATTCTTTTGGGATAGCATTAAAATATTAGTGTTGATTCGATTTCATTAACTTCGAGCTGAACCGTTGTGCCAAGCACCAAAGGCAAGTTAAAATCCACATGACCGGCCGGAAAATTAAAACAAACCGGATAATTATATTTCTGAACAGCATCCGAAAGAATTTCCAAAACGCTTTGTTTCATCAATGGGTCTTCCTGACAATCAGTAAACTGACCGACAATCAAACCTGAAAGTTGAGCCAATACGCCACTGAATCGTAGGTTTTGAATCATTCGGTCGATGTGATAGGGTTTTTCGGCAATATCCTCGACAAATAAAATGGCATTCCGATAATCCAAATCGAACTGACTACCACGCATTCCCATTATAACTGAAAGATTGCCACCTATAAGTTTTCCCGATGTTTTCCCGTTTCGGTTCAATTCGTGAGAAGGAACAGAATAAGTTGGTAATTTTCCCGTCAAAATACTCTTCAAACTCAGCAGTTGTTGTGCATTACCCGGCAATTCAGCTAATGATTTAGCCATAATACCATGAATAGACGCAATTCCAAGATTTGATATAACATTGTGCAGAATGGTTATATCACTGAAACCAATCAGCCATTTCGGATATTTTTCAACAAAGGTAAAATCAAGTTTGTCAATGATTTGGGCCACACCATAACCACCACGACTACACAAAATGGCTTTAACGTCCGAATCGTCAAGTGCCGATTGCAAATCGGAAATCCGCTGCACTTTAGTTCCGGCAAACCGACCGTACTCCGAGCGGGTAAACTGTCCTTCAGTGACCTTCCAATTCCAGCTTTCAAGTCGTTTTTTTGCACTATCAATTAGTACTGGATTAATCGAACCCGAAGGGGAAACGATACGAATTTCATCGGTTGGTTTTAAATAATTGGGAATCATTGTTTTAAATTAGATATTAATACCTCAGCCACTTCCACATTTCTTTCCAGCTAACTTTTTTCCCATACATCAAAATACCTGTTCGGTATATTTTTCCGGCCATCCAGGTGGTTCCGATAAACGAAAGAACCAAAATTGACAGGGAAACTACAAGTTGCCAAATCGGCACGCCAAAAGGCAACCGAACCATCATAACGATGGGCGATGTGAATGGAATCATCGAGCACCAAAGTGCCAGAGGTCCATCGGGGTTTTGAGCACTGTAAATGGCAGCATAAATGGCAAAAACGATTGGCAAGGTAAGTGGTAAGGAAAATTGTTGTGTATCCGTTTCGCTATCGACAGCCGAGCCAACAGCTGCAAAAAGTGAAGCATAAAGCAAGTAACCTCCCAAAAAGTAGACGATAAAGAAAACAACAATTTTCACAAAGTCAAATCCGCTCATCATACTGTAAACTTCCCGAACTGCATTTTCAGCTCCACCGGCAGGTATTCCCTGAACTCCGATTTGATGGGTATGTTGCAATGCATTTAAATCAACATTTCCACCCATGAGACTTCCGGCAGCTAACGAAAGTAATACCGTAAGTAGTACCCACATAAAAAACTGAGTCAGACCTACTAAGGCAATTCCGATAATTTTCCCCATCATTAATTCAAATGGTTTGACCGACGAAATAATTACTTCTACGATGCGGCTGGTTTTTTCCTGTACAACGCCCGTCATTACCTGAGCTCCGTAAATAATGATAAACATATAAATTACAAAGGCCGAAATCATACCGATAATGAGTGCCAATTCGGCAGAACCAATTACCTGTTTTCCATCTTTGCCCCATTTTATAGTTGGGATTTCTATATTAGCACGCGAATTTTCGACCATCTGTTTCAGGTTTGGAATGTGATAAGCAGCTAATTTTTGTTGTTCCACATGTTTATTCAAAATACCTGAAATATAAGTTTTCAATTCCATATTAACCTGTTCCTGCGAAAAAAGTGTAGCAGCTTTGGGGTTTACAGCTAAATCATCGTCAATAACCAATAAAGCTGTAAAGTCTTTGTTGTCTTTATTTTCTTTCCGAATTTCCTCAGCCGGTTTATCCACAAAATCGAAAACGTAGGTTTCATTACTTTTCAGTACATCGTGGTACAAATTTGTACGGTCAATAACGACTATATTTTTTTTTGTACCATCTTTCAAACTTGCCAACCACAGGGGAACGGTAATCATACCGGCAAATAGAAGTGGGGTCAGAAAGGTGAGAATGATGAATGATTTTTTCATCACGCGAGTAGTGTACTCCCGTTTTATGATAAGACTGATTTTTGACATGATGAGCAAAATGATTAATGGTAAATGACTATTTCACCGTTGCAATAAAGATATCGTTCATGCTTGGAAGCAATTCTTCAAAAGTATGAATTTCAGTTTGTTGTATCAAATCGTGGAGTAGTTTTTTGTTGCTGCCCACATTGCTTTTTCGAATTTTACTTTCAACAATTCCATTTTTTTCAATCTGAGTAATGACTTCAAAGTCATTACCCAAAATAGGATTATCCGATCGGACCAAATAGCTTCGGGTGGCATGTGATGCACGGATTTCAGCTACATTTCCCTGAAGCACAATTTTTGAATGATCCACCAGCGAAATATTTTCGCATAAATCTTCAACGGTTGACATATTATGTGTCGAAAAAATAATAGTAGCACCGTTTTGGCGTAAGTTCAAAATTTCACGCTTCATCAAATCTGCATTTACCGGGTCGAAACCACTGAAAGGCTCATCAAAAATAAGTAATTTCGGATTGTGTAGAATGGTAGTTACAAATTGAACTTTTTGTGCCATTCCTTTCGACAGTTCTTCTACTTTTTTATCCCACCAAGCTTCAATTTCAAACTCTTCGAACCAATATTTCAATGCTTTAAGTGCATCGTGACGAGTCATTCCTTTCAGTTGAGCCAAATACAAAGCTTGCTCACCCACTTTCATTTTTTTGTACAATCCCCGTTCTTCGGGCAAATAACCTATTTGTTGTACATCGGCACTTGTCATGCGCCTGCCATTTAACCTTACTTCGCCACTATCGGGTGCTGTAATGCAATTGATAATACGAATAAGTGTAGTTTTTCCGGCACCATTCGGTCCCAGTAAACCATAAATTGTATTTTCGGGAACTGTCAGACTCACGCTATCTAATGCCAAATGACCGGCAAATTGCTTGACTACATTTTCTATCTCTAACAATGTTTTATTCATTGGTTGATTAGTTAATCGGTTAATTGTAAATTATTTCACATTTTCCCTTCATCAGCAAAGCTGAAATAGCTGCCACGGGCAATAATAATATGGTCGAGCAAAGCAATGCCAATGGCATCACAACCTGCTTTAATTCGTTTTGTAATAACTTCGTCGTCTTGACTCGGGCGGTTTTGACCCGAAGGATGATTGTGAGCTACAACTATAGATTGCGCTGATTTTTCAAGTGCAATTTTTAACAGCATGGCTATATCAACCACCGTTTGTCTGCTACCACCTTGTGTTAAACGTTTGATTTCAATCACTTTATTACCACCGGTAAGCAAACCTACCCAGAATTCTTCGTGTGCTAAATCCACCAATTGTGGTTCGAAAAGATTAAATAAATCGATACTCGATGTAATTTTTTTTCGTTCGAGCATTTCGTAGGTTTTACGCCGGTTTCCTATCTCGAGCGCCGCTTTAATACTTATGGCTTTTGCTTTTCCGATTCCTTTAAACCTTTTGCACAAATCGACTATGCTCAGTTGGGCTAATTCGTTGAGGTTATCGCCACAATCGTGCAGTATTCTTCGCGACAGTTCAACAGCAGTTTCATTTTTAGAGCCCGAACCAATTAAAATTGCCAACAATTCAGCGTCCGAAAGACTTTGAGTGCCTTTCAGAATCATTTTTTCGCGTGGTCGGTCATCTTCTGCCCATTCACGAATTGTTAATCGTTTTTCGTCGGTTAGCATGTGTCAAAAATACGAATAAATTTTCTTTTTGCAAATTTCCCTTAATTTGAATCTAACTAACATTGAAATTTGCTTCCTTTCAATCATTTCAAAATCATTTATTTCGCCCCGTTTGAAGAAAAGTAGTATCTTTGTGAGCTCTAAACAAGGGTGACGGGAAAAGGGTAAGAAAAAGTAAAAATAAGTAAAAATTAAACGATTTCAAAATGGATTTTATAGAAGAATTGGAATGGCGTGGTATGATACATACTTTGATGCCCGGGACAGAAATACAATTAAAAAAAGAAATGACAGCGGCTTATGTGGGTATTGATCCTACGGCCGATTCGCTTCATATTGGTCATTTGGTGAGCGTGATGATGTTGAAACATTTTCAACGTGCCGGTCATAAACCCATTGCTTTAGTGGGTGGGGCTACCGGAATGATTGGTGATCCATCGGGCAAATCGGCAGAGCGCAATTTGTTGGACGAAGCCGCCCTACGTCACAATCAGGAATCCATTAAGAGCCAGTTGGAGAAATTTCTCGATTTTACAAGCGATGCGCCCAATGCTGCCGAATTGGTTAACAATTACGATTGGATGAAAGATTATTCGTTTCTGAATTTTATCCGCGACATTGGCAAACACATTACGGTTAATTACATGATGGCTAAAGATTCTGTCAAAAAACGGTTAACCAACGACTCTAATGTGGGGATGTCATTTACCGAATTTTCCTATCAATTGTTGCAGGGTTACGACTTTTTGCATCTTTATCAGCATAAAAACTGTAA
>Ga0214228_1000147_pt1 | contig 23180 bp, 17 predicted proteins | sample TroBogypolimnion_21_FD_153066 | JGI IMG/M metagenome (GOLD analysis project Ga0214228, IMG submission 153066) | Freshwater microbial communities from Trout Bog Lake, WI - 05NOV2007 hypolimnion | ecosystem: Environmental > Aquatic > Freshwater > Lake > Hypolimnion/Profundal zone | place: Trout... | reverse complement strand
AATTGGTTACTATTTTGGTTACTCTATCTTCTAATTCAAGCCGTTTAATTTTTCCTTGAAGGTATTGTTCTACGAGCAAACTGAAAATTGGTGCTGCATATTCCGAACCGAATCCTGCATTTTCAACCACCACGGCAATGGCAATTTTAGGGTTCACCCGAGGTGCAAAGCCTACAAAAATAGAGTGTGGTTTTCCATGGCTGTTATCGGCTGTTCCTGTTTTTCCACACATATCCAGTCCATCGATTTTTGATGCTTTAGCTGTGCCATATTCAAAAACCCGCGCCATACCTTCGTATACGACCGGATAATACTTTTTGTCAATTTCGCAGCGATGAATTTTCTTTAACATCGAGTCACATTTATTCAGGTGAGGGGTAATGTAGAACCCTTCGTTGGCAATGGCTGCCATCACGTTTGCCAATTGCAATGGCGTAACTAAGATTTCACCCTGTCCGATTGAATTGGAACGAATAGTAATAGCCCGCCATCCGTTATCTGCCCGATAAACCTTGTTATAGTATTTTTCTGTAGGGATATTACCTCTGGATTGTTCGTAAATATCACTTCCGGTAAATTTGCTTCCCAGCCCGAAACTTTTCATCCTGTCTACCCATTCGCTGTAATTCTTGCGGAAATTCACATTTCGTTCGCCGTATCCATCTTTCTCGACTGTAACGCGGAATGCATTCCAAAAATACGGATTACAACTTTGCTCAATAGCACCCAGCAAACTGACTGGTGAACCGTGATGATGCGTACATTTTACGGGTGTCGACTCAGGCCCGTTACAGCTAAACATAGTTCTTTCATTAATTCCACCCATCTGTTGTAAAATCAATGCCTGAAGAGGTTTTATTGAAGACCCCGGCGAATATTGAGCTTGAGTGGCGCGATTTATCAAGGGTTTTGTCGGGTCACGTAACAGTTGCATATAATTTTTAGAACGTTGCCGACCCACCAACAGGGAAGGATTGAAGGATGGATTTGAAACCATTGCCAAAATTTCGCCGGTCGATGGTTCGATGGCAACCACACTTCCCACCTTGCCGGTTAATAATTTTTCAGCCAGTTTTTGCAGTGTAGCATCAAGTGTCAGGGTCAGATTTTGCCCTGCTTTTGGTGCTATGTCTTCTTTTCCGTTTTCGTATTTTCCTTTTATACGACCTTTGGCATCACGAAGCATGATTTCCACGCCTTTCTCTCCCCGAAGTTGTTCTTCATAGGTATATTCTATACCATCACGTCCGGCATAATCACCCTGTTTGTAATAGTCATCATCGTCAAGCTTCTTTTGCGAAACTTCACCAATATCGCCGAGTACATGTGCTGCCGATTGAAAAGCATATTCGCGCAAAGTTCGGTTTTGAATATAAAAACCGGGGAATTTATACATCGATTGTTGAATAGTGGCAATGTCTTCAATCCCGAGCTGAGTCATGAAAAGTTGTGGTGTATAGGACGAATACCCCGGGTTGTGATGATGATCTTTTATTTCAGCTATACGGTTGACAAAATAATCTTTGCTGATATTTAATGCCTGACAAAACGAAAGGGTGTCTAAATCGTGTATTTCACGCATAATCAAAGCAATATCGTAGGCAGGCTTGTTATAGACCATTAACTTGTGATTTCGGTCGTAAATTAAACCACGTGGTGGAAATTGTGTTTTTTTCAGGAAAGCATTACTGTCAGCTCCATTTTTGTATTTTGTTTCGATAACCTGAATAGTAAATAATCGTAAAACGTACAAAACAATGACAGCTGACATGATTCCGGCAATCACATATCGTCTGCTTTGTAGCGCATCGTTTATCATAAATTACTTGTTATTAATCGATTGAATTCCCAAAATAATCAGGATAGTAACGATGGAGCTGAGTATGATTTTAGCCAGCATAATCCAGAAATGAGTAAATGAAAACGCTTCGAGAAAGAATAATGTGGCATGATGCATCACCACTAAAACCACCACATATTTTATATAGGCGCTTACTCCGAATGTGTAGAATGAAGGTGTAGGGTTATTGCCTTCATCGATTGACGTGAAAAGTTTGATAATTCCGTTTCTTGAAAATGCTATTAAAACGGCAGCTGAGGCATGCATTCCACCGGTATTCGAAAAAATATCAATCGTCAGTCCAAGTGCAAAAGCCAGTACTAGTGTCGCCCAACGTGGCATCTGAACTGGAAGTGCCAGAATAAACAAAATGTACAGATATGGATTGATATAGCCCAAAAACTGGATATTGTTCAGCACCAATACTTGTAAAAGCACCAGAACGATAAAACGGAATATGTTTTGTAGTACTACGGGCATATCTTTAGTTTATAATTTACAATTTATAGTTTTTGGTTTTACTATCAACTGTATTTTTTATTCTTCAGCCTTTTTTTCAATTCCTTTTTGTTCCTGATAATTCAGGTAATTAATCACTTTTACATGCGAAAGTGTACGGAAATTAACGGCTAATTTTACTTTAATTTTATAATAGGCATCACTTTCTCTGATTTTAAAATCTTCTATATTCCCAACCGGAATTCCTTCGGGGAAAGTCCTTGTTAAACCGCTTGTAATGAGTGTATCGCCCAAAGCCAATTCCACGTGTCGGGCAATGTCAGTCAGATTGGCATAGCGATAATCTTCGCCGCTCCAGAGCAAACCGCCACTGTAATTGTTTCGTTTAAATTTACAACTGATTTCTATTTTTGGGTTCAAAATCGGTATTACCACCGAAAATCGATGTGATACTGTTTTTACAATTCCCACTACTCCTTCATCGCTTACCACGCCCATATCGGGTTTAATGCCATCTATTTCACCCTTATTCAGGGTTATATAATTTTGAAGTTTGTTGGTGGAGCTGTTGATTACTTTGGCCGAAATAAATTCATATTCCATTTCGGGAGGAATGCGGAAGTGAACCGAATCTTTGGCTTCGGGCTGAAGTGTTGAGATTTTATTCTGAAGCTTGATAATCTGATTTTTAAGTGCCGTATTTTCTTCCGACAAATTATCGTTGGCTGCTCGAAGTTTAAAAAATTCTACCACAGAATTGCTCCATTCGTACATGCCCGAAACTACTGAATTACTCGATGAAAGAAACACACTTTTTTGATATTCCTGATTTTTGACAATCAAAGTGAATGAGATTATTTCCAAAAACAGAAATAAAAACACCACACTATATTGAATCAAAAAATTAATCAGGTTCTTCATGTGAAAATTAAACTACAAATCGGAGAATAACAGCTTGGCAAAATTAAAAATTTTCGAAAAACACAAGTCAACACCTGTGTCTATCGAAAATTCGGAATTATTTTATCGAATCAGGAACGAGAATTTATCTACGTTTTTCAACGCAATACCTGTTCCACGAGCTACCGCACGCAACGGATCGTCGGCAATATGGAATTGAATATTCAGCTTATCGGTCAACCGTTTATCCAATCCACGAAGCAATGCTCCACCGCCGGCCAGGTAAATACCGCGTTGAACAATGTCGGCATACAATTCGGGAGGAGTTTGTTCCAGCGCACTCAGAATAGCTGCTTCAATTTTCGAAATTGATTTTTCGAGACAGTGAGCAATTTCCTGATACGAAACTGGAACTTGCATGGGCAAAGCTGTCATACGGTTTGGACCGTGAACGATATAATCTTCGGGAGCATCTTCCAAATCAGTCAATGCTGCACCAACGTTTATTTTTATAAGTTCGGCTGTGCGTTCGCCCACTTTGATGTTATGCATACGTCCCATATATTCAACGATATCGAGCGTCAAATCATCACCTGCAATACGAATAGATTTGTTTGAAACAATACCGCCCAGCGAAATAACAGCAATTTCGGTAGTTCCACCACCTATATCAACAATCATACAGCCATTCGGAGCTTCTACATCGATACCGATACCGATGGCAGCAGCCATTGGTTCATAAATCATGTATACTTCACGTCCACCGGCATGTTCCGACGAGTCACGTACTGCACGAATCTCCACTTCGGTGCTTCCCGAAGGAATACAAACAACCATTTTCAGCGTAGGTGAAAACAAATGATTTTTAGAAGGAATCATTTTAATCATACCGCGAATCATCAATTCAGCAGCGTAAAAGTCGGCAATAACGCCATCGCGTAACGGACGAACCGTGCGAATTCCTTCGTTTTCTTTTCCCTGCATTTGCCGGGCACGTTCTCCAATAGCTATCAGTTTATCGGTACGTTTGTCCAAGGCTACTACCGATGGTTCGTCCACCACAATTTTATCGTTGTGAATGATAATTGTATTGGCCGTTCCAAGGTCAATCGCAATTTCTTGTGTAAATGAAAATAGTCCCATTCTATTTGTTTATTTCAGGTTGTTATTATTTTATTTAGTTGAATGATAGAGATATAATACATTAAGAATCTAACAATTAATGCTTAAAATGACGGAATCCGGTCGTCACCATTGCCAATCCGGTTTCGTTGCACTTCTCGATGGATAGTTTATCGTTGATAGAACCACCCGGCTGAATTACTGCTGTAATCCCGGCTTCTGCTGCAAGTTGTACACAATCGGGAAATGGAAAAAATGCATCCGAAGCCATCACTGCGCCATTCAAATCAAATCCGAATGAAACTGCTTTATCAATAGCTTGTCGCAGTGCATCAACCCGCGATGTTTGTCCTACACCACTGGCGCACATTTGTTTGTTTTTGGCAAACACGATGGCATTTGATTTAGTATGTTTTACAACAATATTGGCAAAAATCAAATCTTCAATTTCAGCATCTGTAGGTGCTTTTTCAGTAACCACATTCATATCATCCTTTGTTTCGGTATGCAAATCTTTATCCTGCATCAACACGCCGTTCAACAACGAGCGGAATTGTTTTGTTTTTGATTTTGCATCTTTCAGAATCAAAATGATTCGATTTTTCTTTTGACTCAAGATCTCTATAGCATCTAAATCATAATCAGGAGCAATTACCACTTCGAAAAAAATCTTATTCATTTCTTCGGCCGTTGCTTTGTCGATAATGGCATTGGTAATCAATACACCACCAAAAGCCGAAACCGGATCACCTGCCAACGCAGCATTCCAGGCATCCACCAGCACCGGGCGCGAAGCAATTCCGCAGGCATTGTTGTGTTTCAGAATGGCAAATGTTATATCATCAAAATCATTTATCAAATTAACAGCCGCATCAATATCAAGCAAATTATTGTACGAAATTTCCCTGCCTTGCAGTTGTTCAAAAACATCTTCAAATTTTCCGAAGAAAAAGCCTTGTTGATGCGGATTTTCACCATATCGAAGCGTTTTGGCATTATTTTCGCTCAAGCGGAAAGCACTTTTTTCAACTCCATCGAAGTAGTTGAAAATAGCCGAATCGTAATGCGACGAAACTGCAAAAGCTTCTTTAGCAAACCAACGACGTTCTTCCAAAGTTGTTTTCGCACCATTTGCCGAAATAATTTCAAAAAACGGTTCGTACTGGTCTTGCGAAGCTACTATAACCACATCGCTGAAGTTTTTGGCTGCCGCCCGAATGAGTGAAATACCGCCGATATCAATTTTTTCAATCGTTGTTGGTTCGTCAGCACCGGCAGCTACCGTAGCTTCGAACGGATATAAATCGACAATGACCAAGTCAATTTCGGGTATTTCGTATTCTTCAATTTGTGCCTGATCTTCAGCCAAATCCCTACGGTTCAATATTCCTCCGAATACTTTTGGATGTAAAGTTTTAACTCTTCCGCCAAGGATTGAAGGATAGCCCGTCAAATCTTCCACCGCACTACACGGGATATCAAGCGATTCGATAAACGATTGCGTACCGCCAGTAGAGATAAATTCTACACCTTCGGCGTGAAGTTTTTTGATAATAATATCTAATTTATCTTTGTGATAAACAGATACTAAGGCTGTTCTAATTTGCTTTTTTCCCATATTCCGTTTTCCGTTTGATTATGGAATGCAAAAGTACAAAAAAATACTCGTTTAATCATCATAAAAAGCTCCCTATTATTCGGCTTATCGGAAAGCTTATTTTTACGCCAAAAGTAAGTAATTTTCTTTGAAACAAATATATCGGCTCTGAAATTGGAGTGATTGATTATTTTTTGTACTTTCGTTCCCAATTTAAAATTATATCTTTTGTCATGAATCGCACTAAAATTCTAATAATAAGCTATATAGTTTTTACGCTTATTTCCTGTAGTCCCAAAACATGGACTATTACGCATGCCACTTCCGAGAAGATTGCCATTGGCAGCAAAACAGAAATCATTGCCGATAAAAATTATGAATTGTATTTACAGCCGATAAAACAGAAATTGGATGAGAAAATGAATGTTGTTATCGGTCAGGCGGCTGAAACCATGAAGGGATCTGCTCCAGAAAGTCTTCTTTCTAATTTCAGTGCAGATGTATATCGTAAGGTAGCTACCGATTTTTTAGGTCAAACGGTTGATATTTCGGTGGTTAATATGGGTGGTTTGCGAACCGTAATACCTGCCGGAAATATAACAATCGGAAAGATCTTTGAACTAATGCCTTTCGAAAATGAATTAGTCATTCTTTGGCTGAAAGGAGATAAATTACAAGAATTGGTTCAGTTTTTTGCAAGTGTAGGTGGTGAAGGCGTTTCCGGTCTGCGAATGGAAATAAAGGATGATAGAGCCATAAATGTAACTGTTGGTGGTACTCCGATTGACCCCGATAAAGTGTATAGTATTGCAACAAACGATTATCTGGCAGGAGGGAATGACAAAATGGTTCAACTTGCTCAGTACGAAAAACGAATTAATACTGGATTGAAAATACGCTCGATTTTGTTGGATTATATCAAAAATGAAACCGCGAAAGGGAATAAAATTCAATCCAGATTAGACGAAAGAATTAAAATTGATTGACGATTTTATAATTTACAATTGAAATATGAAGACAAAACACATTAAAATAGCATTCTCTTTAATACTGATATCGACTTTCACAGTTTTCGCTCAACAAAAAGTTAAATTAGTGATTTTGCATACCAACGATACACACAGTCAGGTAGAACCCTCTGAAAAATCAACCATGAAAACTGCCGATATGGGTGGATATGCCCGCCGTATGGGTGTAATCAGCAAAATTAGGGAACAGGAAAAAAATGTACTTTTGGTCGATGCCGGTGACTTTTCACAAGGAACGCCCTATTTTAATTTTTTCAACGGACGCGTGGAAGTAGATGCCATGAACCGTATGAAATATGATGCGATAACGCTTGGCAACCACGAATTTGACAATGGGATAGATACCCTGGCAGTGGTTTTAAAGAATGCTTTGTTTCCGATTATCAGTTCTAATTATGATGTGAGCAAGACTTCACTTTCGCAGCTTGTGAAACCGTATATTATCATCCAAAAAGCCGGATTGAAAATCGGAATAATGGGATTGGATGTTGATCCCAAAAGCCTGATTTTCGAGAAAAATTACAAAGGACTGGAGTACATAGACCCATTGGCAAAAGCCAATGAAATATCGACCTTGCTTAAAAAGAAAGAAAAATGTGATGTTATTGTTTGTTTGTCGCATCTTGGTGCTGACAGCACAAAAATGGAAATAAATGATTTTGAAATTGCCCACCATACTCAGTTTATCGATGTAATTATCGGCGGACATTCGCACAGCATGATTACCAATACGACAGAAAAAAACGCCGTCGGAAAACCAATCGTGATTGCTCAAATGGGCAAAAGTGGCTTTTATTTGGGGAAAGTGGAGTTGGAAATAGAGAAAAAATAATCAACGATTTTTATTTATTAACATGACCGATCCAATCAACATCGGAATCACAAAGTTGACCAACCAAATGCACGTTCCGGCTAAAGCAATATTGACTACCTGACCGGAAAAAACGCCTATCGTCAATACCGCATACGAACTTCGTACAGCAGCTTCGGAAAAAGCCATCGAGGGTGTAAAAGTCACGAACAAATAGTTGGTGGGAATGGCTATCAAAGCTTGCCAGCCATTTAATTCAATGCCAAAGAATCGCAACATCAGGAAAAACTGTACACAGAAAACCCCGTAGCGAAGAAACGAAATCAGCATGATATTTATCAATTCGCCGGCTTTGAACCCGGAAAGACAATCGGTAAATTCTTTGATTTTCAATCGGTTTTTGCGTTTTTTCAACCAATTGCTTAATGGTGGCAAAAAGAAATACAGCAATCCGAAACCAATCAGACAAAGTACAAGTAAACCGATATAATACAGCGAATTTGGCTTAATTTTCACTGCAGTTGAAGCAAAGAAAAGTATACAAGCCGGAATGCCACATAGCATCATAATCAAATTCTGAGTCAGGCTGTTCATAAGGCTTAAAGTTACGCCGGCTTTGCGATTTTCAGCGTTCAGATACATAACCCGTCCCACTAATTCACCTATACGATTGGGTGTGAAAAATCCGGTAGAAATGCCTGCCAGTACAGCTTTAACCGACAATTTCAAAGAGATTTTTTGAACATGAACGGTCATCAATTTCCATTTCAGCGACTCGAACAGCCAATTGAATGGTACGAATACTAAAACTGCCCCCAACCAACCGAATTGCGAAACCGGAATTTGTTTCCATTGATAAAAGAGTTCGGAATACTGGTTGAAGGTAAGGAGTTTATAAGCCAGAAAAGAATAGGAAGCAACCAAGAAAAACCAGCCCCAACTCCTGAAGGAGCGTTCTGAGGATGATGCTTTTTGCTGAATATTTTTGCTCATCGAAGTTATTTCTTACACTTTTTTAGTGCTTGATGGTCTGAAGCTGTATTTCTTTTGCGAAAAATAGCTGAACATGGTGGTAAAAATGGTAACAATCATTTTTGATGGGGTAGGGAAAAAACCGACGAGTTCCACCAAAATTTTCAGTCCTAAGTAATTCAACAACAAATTAGCCAGAACAACCAACGAATATCGAAAAAGCTGAACCCGACCGCGTAAATCGGACGATGTGAATGTAACGTATTTCTGAAGTAAAAACCCCGAAAGAAAAGAAAAAGGAAATGTAAATAATAAAGCAGCAATATGCGAACTGAGTGCTTCGAAACCAAGATGAACCATCTGATGTTTCAGTACAAAATTATAAACCGTGAAAAATAATACCCAGTCAAAAATCATATTGCTCACACCGGACACCCCGTAGCGGAAAAACTGTGCAGTCAAGTACTTGCGAAACGGCGGATAAAAGAAATCGATGCACTTCCCAATCCGGTTTCCAATGATTTCGAAAAGATTTCTCATTAGGTGCTTATAATCGGTTCTCAATAAAATAATTTTAGAATAGACAAAGTATTTTTGTTACTTTTGTGCGTTCTCAACACGATGCCTTGTTGATTGCTGTGCAAAGATACAATTATCAGTTGAGAATTGAGAGTTGAGAATTGAGATTTCTTTCTCAGTCCATACTTTTCAATTTGCATTTTTAATAAACTCACTAAAATGTCACAAGTAAGAGCCAAGAAATACCTCGGACAGCATTTCCTCAAAGATATGGATATTGCGCGTCGGATTGCTGAAAGTTTAGCCATCGATGAACGAACTTCGGTACTCGAAATCGGTCCGGGAATGGGTGTTCTTACTCAGTTTTTGCTCCAAAATCCGTTGATTGACCTGAAAGCCGTGGAAGTGGATGATGAATCGGTGGATTATCTTCACCAGCATTTTCCGCAACTCGACGTGATTGCCGGTGATTTTCTAAAATTGGATTTAAAAACGATTTTCACCGATAAATTTTTTGTTATTGGTAATTTTCCCTACAATATTTCCAGTCAGATATTTTTTAAAATGCTGGATAATAAAGATTCCATTCCCTGTTTGGCAGGTATGATTCAAAAAGAAGTGGCTGAACGTATTGCAGCTCCGGCCGGAAGTAAAACCTATGGAATCCTGAGTGTTTTGATGCAGGCTTATTACAAAATAGAATATCTTTTCACGGTTCACGAACATGTTTTTGATCCGTCTCCCAAAGTGAAATCGGCAGTTATTCGATTTACGCGGAATGATGTTTCGCAGATTCAATGTAACGAACAATTGTTTAAAACGGTGGTGAAAACGGCTTTCAACCAACGCCGCAAGACGCTTCGAAATTCGTTGCTTCCCATTGTTGAAAAAGGAAACCCCATGTTTGCTGATCCGATATTTGATTTACGTCCCGAACGGTTGGATGTGGCGGCATTTATCGACCTGACAAACCGTGTTGAAGCTGCTTTGAAGAAATAATCTTAGGCTTTTGCCTGAAATAAAATTACCGGATATATGTGCGAATCTTCTGTTCCAATCATATATCCGGTTTTGTTTTTATTGTTTGGATGATTTTTCCTATTATCTTAAACTCAAAAGTATTTCCGCTTCTTCCTTCGTATGCTGTTTCGGCTTGGTAATATTTTTGAATTCGGGATGCTCATAAGCAATCAATTGCGAAAAACAGAGATTGCCGTCAGCGGATGATAATATTCTCAATCTCAAAGCTTCACTAAGTGATTTTTGAACTTCTCGCAGATCAGTCAGTTTGCCGCTTTCAAGAATCCGTACCAGTTTGTTCTGCTCTGTAAGATTGAATGTAATATCATAAGCTTTGAGCTTCTGCTTGCTTTGTGAGCATACAAAATAACTTTTTTTGTAAAATATCCCGATGACTCCCATCAAGACAGCAACCGATCCGGTTGTTATAAGTAATGGCGATACAATGCTGTTGGATGGCCATTCATGAACTGAGTGCATACTGAAAAGGATAACTCCTACAATACTAAGAATCAAAGCCGGCCATACCGATTTTTTTGTTTTATATACTATGCTACTATCCATGTTTTCCAACACGGACTCTATTGTTTTTATTGTGTCCATATGCTAAATAGTGTGAAGATGCGAACATACGATTCGCATCGATAAATAAATATTGATTTTAAAAAAATGTGTGCTGAAAACACACAAGGGGTGAGGTTTAAAAAATCAAATCAGTAGCTTACAGAGTTGGTAAAAATAATATCCGGAAAGTTCCTTACTCGCCTGTTTGCAAACAAACAGGTTATTGCGGTGGAAGAAACGGAGTTGGGCTATTTGAGTAGAATGTTTTATTCTCAACTGATTAGATGACGAAAAATTAAGGCGGAAAGGTAGCTGTTGAAATAGCGAATTCAGTTGAATTTGTCCGTTGGAGATACCTGATGAAACGAAGATGCTGATTGTTCCAAGCACAGTCTCATGATTAATGTCGCTTTTATTGGTTGGATTTTGAACTTGATATAGACACAATGACACATTATTAGTCACTTTCAGAGTAGAAGTTATTCCTCCGAGAGCCATAATCAGCAAAAAATATGTTAGAAGCCGTTTCACTTTGCAAAGATAATGGAAAGTTTCTCTAAGTAAAACATCCTTACTATTTCTACGAAGATTATCGGGATTCTATCCCTTTTATGCGTAAGTAACTTTCTAAAGCCCACCAATATGAATAATGATTTTTTGAATTGACGAAGCGCATAAAAGTTGAGAAACCAAAAAAAGGGGATTATTGGCAGGACTTAATAAAGTCCAATGCTTCGGTTCCTTCCCACCCAAACTTCCTGGCCATGTTTTTTGCCTTTTCGGCCATCTTGAGGGCATCCGACTGATTGTTCAATTTTTTTAAAATCCGTGCACAAAGCATATAACTGTCATATTTCTCGTTTAATGAAAGGGAGCGTTGCGCCCATTGTTCGGCTTGCACCAGGTATTCGGGAGTAGGAATGTTTTTCAAAAAGTTTGTGGCAATATCGAACAGTTGGGTATGATTATTCCAGCAATAGTTTTTTACGGATTGCAAACAGGTTTCGCAGTACTTTTGCCAGTTGCGGGTTGATTCATAGAACTGTAAATCGTAATTAAAAAGCAATGAATCGGTACTGTAGGAATGAATTTGTGCGGCTAATTTTCGTTTAACGGGATAATTTATCGTGTCGGTTGTTTCCACCAATAAACTCAAAAGCGACTTTACTTCAAAATTCAGCTTTGCCCTAACCCGTTCGGGCGAAGCAATGTCGGCATATTCTTTTTGATGGGCTATTACGAATTTGAATTCGCGGGAGTTGAAATCCGAAACCCCGTTGGTAAATATGCGCCAGTTGATTTCAGAAAGTAGCTGCTTATCGTTTTGTGTGGCAAAATACTGATTCACAACAGTCTTTACATCCATTCCGGCTTTTCGGAGTGCCCGCACGTAAGTGTAACAATTTACCGAATTACTCACATCCTTTTCGAACTGCCGTTTCAAAAAAGGAAATTGTTTGACCGGATTCAGCGCATTTTTCCCTTCGGCAATGAACGTCGCCGTTTTTAATTCGCCTTCCACTCTGTACAGCATTTCGCCGCTCGGACTGTAGAAAATAAAAGTGGGGAAGGAACTGATTTTTATGTCCTTGTTCAAGTCAATGCCTTCGCCTTTTTCCATATCTTGTGCCGTGCAAATAAAATTTTTATTGAAGTAATCGGCTACCGATTGATTGCTGAAAACTTCGGCTTTCATATACTTGCAATGTGGACACCAGGTAGCGTAACACCACAGCATAACGGGTTTGTTTTGCTGTTTTGCCTGCACAAAAGCCGATTTCAAGCCGCTTTCGGAAAATGAAAGAACCGACTGTGCCATCGAATGCATTCCGAAATACATTCCAAAAAAAAGGATGATAAATCTGAGTTGTTTGTACACAGCTGTGGAATCAAATTGATATGCAAAACTAACAAAATAATTCACAAGAAGTTGCTTAGTCAGTGCTGTTTTTTTATGAACTGTAAAAATTCAGCCCATTGATTATTGTTAATTTAACCAAATGAATTATATTTGTAACTGATATGAAAAGCTGGAGCTTTTGTTTTAGCTTTGACATAACGGGACGTTAGTCTCAACAACCCTTGACGTCAACTTCAAACACCATAATGCCAACTTCAAATAGCATGACGTTCGCTCGATAACCGATGTTGTTAAAAAAACCTAAATTTTTTCTTTCAGATACTTTCCGGTATATGATTCTTTGCAGTTGCTCACTTCTTCGGGCGTACCTTCACAAACCAATGTTCCGCCTTTGTCGCCGCCTTCGGGACCAATATCGATAATATGGTCGGCGCATTTGATAACTTCAATGTTATGTTCGATGATAATAACCGTGTGACCTTTTAAAATCAACGCGTCAAAAGCTTTCAGCAGTGTTTTTATGTCGTGAAAATGAAGTCCGGTAGTTGGTTCGTCGAACACGAAAATCGTTGGTTCTGGCTTTTCATTGGCAAGGAATGAAGCTAATTTCACGCGCTGACTTTCGCCCCCCGACAATGTACTGCTCGACTGACCAAGCTTCACATAGCCCACGCCCACATCCTGCAGCGGTTTCAGGCGTTTCACTATTTTTTTCTCGGTGTTTCCGCTTTGTTCGGAGAAAAATTCTATAGCCTGATTTACAGTCATCTCCAATACATCAAAGATATTAACGCCTTTGTATTGAACATCCAGCACATCTTGTTTAAACCTTTTTCCGTGGCAATGTTCACATTCTAAAACCAAGTCTGCCATAAACTGCATTTCCACCGTTACCGTTCCTTCTCCCTGACATTCCTCGCAACGACCGCCTTCGGTGTTAAACGAAAAATGTGACGCGGAATAATTCATTTGCTTCGAAAGCTGCTGATCGGCAAAAAGTTTGCGAATTTCGTCGTAGGCTTTGATATAAGTCACCGGATTAGAGCGCGACGAACGTCCGATAGGATTTTGATCTACAAATTCAATATCTTTTGCCAAATGCATACTGCCTTTCAGCATTCCAAACTGACCTGTACGATCTGCAACTCCTCCGTAATGTTTTTTCAGTGCGGCATAAAGTACATTGCGTACCAACGACGATTTTCCCGATCCGCTTACGCCGGTAACTACCGTCATCACGTTCAACGGAAATTTCACATTAATGCCTTTCAGGTTGTTTTCGCGTGCACCAATCACTTCAATGTAATTGCTCCACTTGCGGCGATGATCCGGTATTTCAATTTTCTCAAAACCTGTTAAATAATCAATAGTATAAGAGTTGGAAGTAACCAAACTCCTCCCTATTATTCTCTCTGCTTTGGAGAGGGTTGGGGTGAAATCAGAATTTAGGGGGGGCATTCCCTGAAAAATCACTTTTCCACCAAGCCGCCCTGCATTGGGACCAATATCAATCAGGTAATCGGCAGCGCGCATAATCTCCTCGTCGTGTTCAACTACTACCACCGTATTTCCCAAATCGCGAAGTTGCTTCAACACTTTTATCAGCAAATGTGTATCGCGCGAATGCAGACCAATGCTTGGTTCGTCCAAAATATACAGCGAGCCTACCAAACTGCTCCCCAGCGAAGTGGCTAAATTAATGCGCTGACTTTCGCCACCCGAAAGTGAGTTCGACAACCGATTCAAGGTCAAATATCCCAACCCAACATCGAGCAGGAAATTAATTCGATTGTTAATTTCAATCAACAATCGTTTGGCTATCGTTGCATCCTGTTCGTCTAACTGAATATTTTTGAAAAATTCATCGAGTTGGTAGATTGACATTAAAACCAGTTCCGAAATTGCTTTCCCGTCGATACGAATATAGGAAGCTTCCTTTTTCAATCGGCTTCCATTGCAAACCGGACAAATTGTTTTGCCACGGTAACGTGCCAACATAACCCGATATTGAATTTTGTACTGATTTGCCTCCAGCATTTTGAAAAAAGCGTTTAGCCCTTCGAAATACTGATTGCCTGTCCATATTAGTTGACGTTGTTGGTCAGTCAATTCATAATAAGGTTTGTGAATGGGAAAATTAAATTTTGAAGCCGTATGAATCAATTGATTTTTCCACTCACTCATCACTTCGCCTTTCCAGCAAACAACGGCATCTTCGTAAATAGAAAGCGTTTTATTAGGTACTACTAAATCTTCATCAATACCAATCACCCTACCAAAACCTTCGCATGTTGGGCAAGCTCCAATCGGGCTATTAAAGCTAAAAGTATGAACAGTGGGCGTTTCAAACTGCATTCCATCGGCTTCAAAACGCTTTGAAAAATAAAGAATTTCTGTTTCGGCCTCGGAGAAAATTTTCAGCACACAAACACCATTTCCTTCATAAAAAGCAGTTTCAACAGAGTCAGTAAGGCGACTAATGGTTTCCTGATTATGCTTGATTGCCAATCGGTCAATAATCAAATATACAGTCTCTCCATCAAACTCTTTTCCCTGTGAAAGAAGAGAAATAAAATCAGCTATTTGAAGCGTTTCACCATTTACATCGATGCGACTGAAACCTTGTAATTGAAGGCTTTGGAGTTGATCATTCAACGATCGGTCAGCCGTAGCGAGTACCGGAGTCAGCACCATAAGCCTTGTTTCATCTGCAAATTCCAGAACAGCATCAATCACATCCTGCGCTTCGTGTTTTCTTACAATTCCTCCCGAAATCGGAGAATATGTTTTGCCAATGCGGGCATAAAGAAGTTTGATATATTCGTAAATTTCGGTGGAAGTGCCAACCGTAGAACGCGGATTTCGGGTATTTACTTTTTGTTCGATGGCAATAGCCGGTGGAATTCCTTTGATAAAATCCACTTCGGGTTTGCTCATTCGACCCAGAAACTGCCGCGCGTATGCCGAAAGACTTTCCACGTAACGACGCTGACCTTCGGCGTAAAGTGTGTCAAATGCGAGTGAAGACTTTCCTGAACCGGATAAGCCTGTAATTACTACTAATTTATTGCGTGGAATTTCAACATCAATGTTCTTCAGATTATGAACACGAGCACCTTTTATAATGATATTTCCTTGTTTGGACATTGCGAAGCGATTAAAAAATGAAAAACAGAGTCAAATAAATGTCCCTATTCATCTGAAAAATGTACCAAAACGTGTCGGTACGAATTAAAAATTTTTGATTTAGAACAAAAACCCAAATAAACTTTATTGTCATCGACCACCGGCAAATACCACGAATTTGTGTCCTCAAAAACATCCATTACTTTGCCCATGGGCATGGTTGGGTTTAGTAAAGCAGGTGGAGATGTCATTAGTTTTTTGACCTTAAACCGATCATACAAATCGGGTCGAAACATGATGTTCCGCACTTCGTCAACCAATACAATGCCTGCTAATTTTTCTGTTGATGGGTCGACTACAGGGAACAAATTTCGCTTTGATTTAGATATGTTCTTTACCAATTCACCCAAAGTCATTTCAGGATATAACTCGATAAAATCTGTTTCGATAAAGTTTTCCATCTTGAGCATGGTCAGAATGGCTTTGTCTTTGTGGTGAGTCATTAATTCGCCTTTTTGAGCTAATCGCATGGCATATAAACTGTGCGGTTCGAACAAAATGATGGTGAGGTAGGAGATAGTAGACACAATCATCAAAGTCATAAACAAACTATAACCACCAGTCAATTCGGCGATTAAGAAAATTCCGGTTAACGGAGCGTGCATTACACCCGACATTAATCCTGACATTCCGGCAAGTGCAAAATTCTCAATAGGAATATGAAATCCAAGAACATTTAAAACCTTAGCTACTACAAATCCGGTTAAACAACCGATAAACAACGATGGAGCAAAAATACCCCCAACACCTCCGGCAGCATTAGTTGACGCCGATGCAAATATTTTAAAGCCAATGATTAACGTAAGATAAACAATCAAAATCCATGGACTGTTTCCCATTCCCAAAAAGAAAGATCGATCCAGTGCAGTTGCCGAATGTCCGTTCAGCAAGGCTACAATGGTATCGTAACCTTCGCCGTAAAGGGGTGGAAAAATAAAGATGAGCAAACTCAGTACCGAACCACCAATGATTAATTTAGAGTATGGATTCTTAAACCGCCGGAAAAAACCTTCTATCTGATTCATTCCACGCGTAAAATACAACGAAACCAATCCACAAATTACTCCCAATAAAATCAAATAAGGTATTCGCTCTATGGCAAATGGTTCACATTTTGCAAATAAAAATGTAAATGAACTTCCGGAAAAAATATAAGACAATGAAGTAGCAGTAACGGATGAAATAAGTAGTGGAACAATGGCAGTAAGCGTCATATCGAGCATTAGCACTTCCAAAGTAAAGACCAATCCGGCAATGGGAGCTTTAAAAATTCCGCCAATAGCACCCGATGCTCCACAACCTACCAGTAACATCAGCGTTTTCTGATCCATCTTGAAGAATCGCCCCAGGTTAGACCCGATAGCCGAGCCGGTAAGCACAATCGGTGCTTCAGCCCCTACCGAACCCCCAAACCCAATGGTAATAGAGCTTCCAATAAGCGATGTCCATACATTGTGAAGTTTCAGTATACTTTTACGTTGCGAAATAGCGTATAAAATGCGGGTAATACCATGGCTTATATTGTCCTTCACCACATAACGAACAAAGAGTGAGGAAATAAAAATACCCACGGCAGGAAAAACCAGATACCAGTAGTTGACATCAAACCGACTGAAACTGGCTGTCAGAAAATATTTTATCAAATGGATGGCTGTTTTTAATAAAAAAGCCGCTATTGCCGCAAATAGTCCAACGACGAAACTCAAAATCAAAATGAAATTGCGTTCTTTTATGTGCAACTCACGCCACGCAATCATTTTCAAATACCAATTTCTACTTTCCATACACAACTAAAAAACTTGAGACAAAGATATAAAAAAATAGTTATGCGCGAACTACTAATTTGTTTAAGCCCTTTAGCTTTGGGTATCAACAGAATTTATCATTTTCAAACATTGTTTTAATAACTTATTGATTCTTGATAATTTATCGTATCTTTGTACACTGAAAATCAGATACAAATAATCCCAATACCCACCTTTTAAAATTACAATTTTTAATGGCTAAATCGCAAAACACTTATAACAAACAGGATAACGAGAAAAAACGTTTAAAGAAAAAAAAAGATAAGTTATTGAAAAAAGAAGAACGGAAGCTTAATGGTGAAAGCGGTTTGGATAATATGATTGCCTATGTTGATGAAAACGGACGTTTATCAAATACTCCTCCCGATCCATCGAAAAAAATTAAAGTAGATGTAAACAGCATCGAAATTGGCGTTTCGCGCCGCGAAGATGTAGCCGTACCGACTGAGCGCATTGGGAAAATTGACTTTTTTGATGACTCGAAAGGTTTTGGATTTATCAAAGAAAACGAAACTCAGGACAAGTTTTTTGTTCATGTAAAAGGATTATTACAAGAAGTAAAAGAAGGTGACACCGTTACTTTTGAACTGGAGCGCGGGCTGAAAGGAATGAATGCCGTGCGGGTAAAGAAAGTCTAAAAAAGGATAATGATGCCAACTGTGTTTGCTAAATTTATCTGAGATAATTCATACATCAGCACGCTCCATACATCAAACGTCGCAATGCGACCGGCAAGATACAACAACACCTAACGAGTTTTCGAAAACTGGTTAGGTGTTGTTTCATTTCTTGGGTCAGAGTCGGAACTCTGACCTCCCGGATACAATCATCCCTGCAACCGGCGTGGTTTTAACCCTAAGCACTCTTTTTCAAAGCAGCCTATTTAAAGCATTATCGCATTAACTCAGTCGGGTTTCTATTCTTTTTCCATTTGGGGATTTTTTTTCAAATGTGTAAATAAGTAATTAATTCTTCGTTACTGAAAAAGAATCAAACATGTGCAATAATATATAATCAATGTTATATATTGCAAAACCAATTTTTTTTTAATCTTCGTGTAGACCATTCTCAATCGGATTTTTAATCAGGATAAATACTATTTCCGTGTAGCAGTATATGCCACAAAAAAGCAGCTCATGCATTTGAAAAATTTCTTTTACTCTTTTCTTTTTACTTTAAATCATGCGCTTGAGTTCGAACCGATAACACGAATCCGAATTTCGAATCAATATCGGAACAAATTTCATTTTCGCACAACAACCTCCTTGTCACATATATTACTATACAGCCACACATATTATTACATATTACTTATTATCAACTTGTTATTTAATTTTGTAAGTTTGAACGTTGAAATAAAACAGAACAAACAATTTAATAAACCAACTAAATACAAGGAATTAGTTTTTAAACAAATAACAATTTAAAAATGTCAAGAGTTAGAATAATTATTGTCGACGATCACGAAATAATTCGTGAGGGTATTAAAAGAATTTTGAACGACGAAGCAGATATGATGGTGGTAGGTGAAGCCGAAGATGGTAATGACGTTTTGATCCAAATCTCCGAGAAAGAAGCCGATATTTTGTTACTCGATTTGAATATACCGGGGAGAAAAGGTGTCGACTTAATCAAAAAGATTAAACGAAAAAAACCAAAATTACAAATTTTGATTATGAGTATTACCCCTGAAAATAAAAATACCATATCTTTGTTAAGGGCAGGGGCTTCGGGATATATTAGCAAACAATCTGCATTGGATGAACTGGTTAATGCAGTTCGAAAAATTTCTTCCGATGGGAAGTATTTAAGCGCCAGTTTAGTGGAAGAACTGGCTTATGAAACTTTTGCTGACAGCAATAAAGTAGTCAATAACTTTAGTTATCTTGAAACAAACATCATTCAGTTAATTGCAAAAGGAAAAGACAGCAGGGAAATAGCTTCGGATTTAGAGTTAAACTACAATTTGGTGAAAAATTTCAGAAAAAAGATTCTTACAAAACTGAATGTAAAAAACGATGTTCAACTCACTCATTATGTATTAAATAACCACCTGTTTGAACTAAAATAGCATAAAAAGAGTTATACCCACACATTTTGTTTAAAGATATGCTTCTTTAGAGTAGGTATTTCTTTCCAAAAAACAAATGATTTTGCTGCTTTTTGTGTGCTATATTTAAAAAATATGTTACATTTGCATTAGAAAAATTTTTGAACCCGACTACTTTTTTCGACCCGAAATTGATTAAAATTAAAATAAGCAAGTAAAAAACGAAATTACTAATCAAAAACTCATTAAATTCTACTATTATGATAAACGTATACATTGTTGACGATCATGAAATTATTCGTGAAGGACTGAAGAAAATTTTACGTGAGGAATCGGATATAAGAGTCGTAGGTGAAGCTCAAAATGGAGATGAAGTGCTCCAGAATATTAAAAATATTGAATGTGATATCATGTTATTAGACATGAATATGCCCGGTCGAAGCGGATTGGACCTTATCGGTGATTTGAAAGAGTTGAAACCGGCCATGCACATTTTGATTTTAAGTATTCATCCCGAAGATAAATTAGCATTGCGAACCTTAAAATCGGGAGCTTCTGGTTATTTATGCAAAGATACCGCTTTAGACGAATTGGTTATCGCCATTCGTAAAATTTATGTAAAAGGGCGATACTTAAGTACCACTTTGGCTGAACAGTTAGCCTTTGATTTCTTGCCCGATAAAAATCAACTTCCGCACGAAACCCTGTCGAATCGGGAACAGGAAATTATGTTTATGCTCGTTGCGGGTAAAAAAGTAAAAGATATTGCCGCTGAATTACAATTAAGCATCAGTACTGTATTTACTTACCGCATCCGCATTTTTGAAAAGCTACAAATTAAAAGCAACGTTGAACTCACTCATTACGCTATAAACAATAAACTTGTAGATTAAAATAATTGCAATCCAATTGTAAAAACTCACTGGAAATCACTTTAACGCATTTGTAATGATTACAAATATGTGAAAACAGTTTAAAACTATCGCATTTATTACAATTGGATGTCGTAAATACATGGATATTCGATATTTATTACTACTTTTGCTCAGTTTTTCGTTTACAAAGTAAAACCTTTACAAAACCTTTAATTATATGGTTATAAGTTATATTTCAAATATAATTAAAACCTTTAACATATCCATGTGCAATCTTTTATTTCAACGAATAATGAAATTCGGTATTATCAGTTTACTGTTTTTTATTATTGGAATAAATAACCTTGATGCTGCAACATATTACTCCAGAGCTACTGGTAACTGGACCGGTTCTGTTTGGTCAACCACCACCACAGGAGCAGCAACTACTGCAACAATAACTTCTGCAGATGCAGTTGTGATTCAGAATGGAAATGTAATTACCATTAATACTGCCGGAGCAGTTTGTAGTACATTAACTGTAAATGCACCTGCAACAGCCAATGGTATAACCATTACAAGCCCTGGAACTCTCGTCGTAAGCGGTGCTATTACTATGAATTCACCAACCGCGGGTGTTGCGGCTACAATAGCTGTAGGAACTGGGTCTTTGACCGCTGCCAGCATTGCCATCCCTGGAAGTGGAACAAATGGTAGAAATTGTGTTCTCTCTGTTTCAACTGGAACTATAAACATTAGTGGCAATATCACTTTCTCAGGAACAGCCGCCCAGGCACGATTGACTTTTACCGGTGCAGGAACATTGAATTTAGGTGGAATATTTGGAACAGGAGGAACCTTTGCTTCATCAACTGGTACTGTGAATTTTAATGGTAGTGCTGCACAGACTATCCCTAATGGCAATTATAATTTTAATAATATAAATGTAAACAATACAAGTACCTCAGGAGCTACTTTTGGAGCTGCGGTTAGCACTACAAATATTGCGGGAAATATCACAGTTGGCAATGTAAATAATGGTAGTTTGTTGAATACAAATAATTTAGCGGTAGCAAGAACTACCGGAGATGGATTGACTGTTGCTTTAGGATCTACCTTTGATACAGGTACATCATCGATTGGATGGAATGTGACCGGTCAGACTGCAACTATAAATGGAACATTACGAACTGCTAATACTGCTGGATTTTCAGGAGCTGCCGGCACAGCCATAAGTTCTACGAATGCCCCCACAATAACCCTTGGAGCAAATTCCACTATAGAATATTATTCACCAACTGGTGGTCAGGCAGTTACTCCAGGAACTTACAGTAATATACTGTTGAGTAATACCAGTGGAACTCAAACTGCCGGTGGAGCATTAATTGTCAATGGAAATTTTACAACTAATGCCGGAGGAACTTTTAGTACAGCTAATAATTCACTGACACTTGGAGGAAATTTTACGATTGGTGGTATTTTAACAGCCGGAAGTTCGCCAATAACAATTACCGGAACAACTTCTCAAAGTATATCCGGTTTTACAACCACAGGCTTAGTTTCGATGACTAAAACAGCCGGAACAGCTACTTTATTAGGTAATGTTAATGGGGTAGGGTTGACGATAAACGGCATTGGTGGTTCTTTAAGCCTTGGCATTGGATTGACGCATACATTTACCGGTACATTTACTGTTAATAACGGAACTTTACTTGGTGGTTCAAGCACCCTAAACATAAACGGAACAACCGCTACTACCGGAGGAACATGGACGTCCGAAACAAGTACTGTCAATTATGGTGGTGCTTCTCAAACATTATTTGGAGTTCAATATTACAATCTTTCATTATCGGGAAGTGGAACTAAAACTTTTTCAACTGGAACTACTATTTCGAATAATTTTACAACAAGTGGAACAATTTCTGCGACAGCTGTTGAAAATCTGACTGTCGGTGGTAATTTCACTATTGGTTCTGGGACAAGTTTTGCTGCCTCGACCTTTACTCATAATATAGGCGGTGATTTTGTAAATTCTGGAACCTTTACTCCGGGTTTAAGTACAATTGTTTTAAATGGAACGACACAATCAATTACCGGAGCAACCACCTTTGATAATCTGACTTTGGCTGGAAGTGGAACAAAAACATTTAACAATACTACCACAACAAATGCTAATTTTACAATAAATACCGGAGTTGTAGCTAATTTAGGACCCGGACTATCACATACAGCCGGATCCTTATATTTTGACGGTGTAAAACAAGCATCTTCTACCTGGGGTGGAACTGGTTCTTCTGCTGTGAATATTAATACAACTTATTTTACAGCATCTACAGGTATACTTAATGCGACTAACAATTGGACAGGAGCAACAAGTACAGACTGGAATACAGCAACAAACTGGTCTGACGGTGTCGTTCCAACTTCTATCGATGATGCAGTAATTCCTAATGTAACTAACAAACCCATTATTAGTGCATCAGCAGTTTGTAGTAATTTAACAATAAATACCGGTTCATCACTAACGATTAATGGATCAAATGCTTTAACTATCAGTGGAAACTGGACAAATAACGGAACATTCACACCAAA
>Ga0214228_1000142_pt1 | contig 23909 bp, 12 predicted proteins | sample TroBogypolimnion_21_FD_153066 | JGI IMG/M metagenome (GOLD analysis project Ga0214228, IMG submission 153066) | Freshwater microbial communities from Trout Bog Lake, WI - 05NOV2007 hypolimnion | ecosystem: Environmental > Aquatic > Freshwater > Lake > Hypolimnion/Profundal zone | place: Trout... | reverse complement strand
ACAGTTTATGACATTAAACAGGACCAACTTGGTTACATTTGGATAGCTACTACGGATGGGTTGAACCGTTATGATGGATACAAATTTGTTGTTTATCGTCATGATGAAAATGATGAGAGCAGTCTTCCATCCAATTCTATTACTTCTTTGTTGCCAGAGAATGATGGTGATATGTGGATTGGAACCGATGGAGGATTGGCCAAATACAACCACAAGCTTAATAGTTTTAAAACATTCAATACTAATGATAAAGCCCCCAGGTTAAGAGTTTTTTCATTGCAAAAATGGAATGACGAGAAGCTCTATTTAATTACAAATGCCGGTTTATTCAGTTTTAGCGAAAAAAAAGGTTTTGAAAAACGCAATTTCCCTGCAGTAAATTTTGGGGTGACGGCATTACTTAAAATTGACAATAAAATGCTGATAGGTGCTGACAGAGGTCTCTATTATTATAATCCCAAAACAAACAGCTATACGATTGCAAACCGTAATTTCGACGGGTTACGAATTCAAACCATGTTACCCGAAAACATGGAAAAAAAGAGAATTTGGATTGGAACTGAAGGCGGTGGTTTATTTCTGTTTGATATACCTAATAATCAAATAACAGCTTATACGCACAATAAAAACAGCCCGAAAAGTATATCATCCAATTATATCCGTTCGATGTGTTACGATGCTCAACAGCGTTTGTGGATTGGAACTTTTGTCGGGCTAAATATATTTAACCCATCAACAAATAGTTTTACCAGATTTTACAATAATTATCAGGACATTGGAACTATAAGTCAGAACTCAATCAGGTCAATTTATTTAGACTCACAAGGAGGATTGTGGTTTGGGACTTACTATGGCGGTTTAAACTATTACCATCCGCTGAAAACTCAGTTTGAACATTTGTATTATATCCGTGGAACAAATTCGCTGAATGATAATGTTGTAAGTTCAATGTTGGCAGAGCAAAACGGTAATGTCTGGATTGGAACCAATGATAAAGGTCTGGATTTATACAACTCTAAAACGCAAACATTCGAACATTTCGTAAATGATGAAAACAACCCTCATTCCATAACCGGAAACAATGTAAAAGCAATATTAAAACTAAATAATGGTATTCTGTTGATTGGTACTCATGGGGGTGGAATGGATTATTTTGATATCAGTTCGCGGCGGTTCAGCAGGATTGAGTTGAGCCAGGATCCTATGATTAACGACAATGTGTACGGGTTAGCAAAAGACCACAAAGGTCAGATATGGATTGGGACATTAAATGGTGTCATTTTATATAAACCTTCAGAAAATCACTTTATTCCCTTCGATATTCTGGTTCCGGAGTCGAAAAATATGAATAAAAAGATTCTGAGTTTATTTATCGATTCGAAAGAGCAATTATGGATTGGAACGGATAATGGTATATGGCTTTATTCTATCCAAACGGGAAAACTAACTAAGATTGATCTCCTTTCAAAAGGAAAAACCGAAAAAATAATTTATTGCTTTTACGAAAGCTCTTATGGTCGGATTTGGATAGGAACCAATCAGGGATTGTTTTATTACGAAAAAAATTATTTAAAAAATTATACAGAAAGTAAGGGATTTCCGGGATATATCATCTGCTCCATACAGGAAGACCGGTTTAAAAGACTATGGATTAGCACAAACAGAGGCTTAATTTGTCTTTCAACCGATTCTGAGAAATGGAGAATATACACTGAATCGGATGGGGTTCAGAGCAATCAGTTAAATCATTATTCTTCATGTAAAACTCCTGACGACAAACTATTTTTTGGAGGTATAAATGGAATATCTGTTTTTTCGCCCGAACAATTGATTGACAACCCATATTCACCTGCCCCAATCATTGACCAATTGACGGTTTTCAACCGAATTGTAACACCAAACGATAATACTAAAATCCTTAAACAGAGCATTGAACTAACAAAATCAATACGTATTCCACCTGAATATAATGTATTTGGATTAGAATTCGTAGTACCTAATTTTCTTTCAGGCACAAAAAACACTTTTTCCTATATTTTGGAAGGCTTTGATAAAGAATGGTATACAAGTAGTAAAAACAGCGTTAGTTATTCAAATCTTTCACCCGGAAAGTATATCTTCAAAGTGAAAGCCGCTAATAATAACGGGAAATGGAGTCTGACAGAAACCCAGCTTGAAATAATTGTTTTACCCTATTGGTATAATACCTGGTGGGCTAAAATGATATTCTTTATTTTAATAGTTGCAATAATAATCTTTTCAGTCAGATTTTATCTTAGCCGACAGATTATTTCGAAGGAACTTGAATTTGAGCGGATTAACAGTGAACGAGCAAAAGAAATAGATCAGGCCAAAATCCGGTTCTTTGTCAATGTATCACATGAATTCAGAACTCCACTCACACTTATTTTATCGCCGGTACGCGAAATGTTGGAACGTGGTGTAAAAGAGCATAAATGGGTTCAGCAACAGCTGAGTCTGATTGAGCGAAATGCCGAACGAATGCTGCATTTGGTGAATCAGGCATTGGATTATCGTAAAACTGAACTTGGGGCAATGCCGCTTCATGTCAAACAAATAGAAATCGTTTCATTTATAAAAAAGAGTTATGAGTTATTTACTCAACTTGCTGAAAAAAAAGAATCGGAATATACTTTTCATTCTAGCATTAATGAGCAGAATGTTTTTGTTGATCCAAATTTCCTCGAAAGGATACTTGCTAATTTATTAAGCAATGCTTTTAAATACTCACCTAAAGGTGGAGCAGTAAAACTGAGTTTGAGTTTACAGGAAAATTACACTTGTATTGTAGTGGAAGATACAGGTTTTGGAATTTCAAACGAAAAATTCGACCGTATTTTTGACCGTTTTTATCAGGAAGACGATAACACCCAGGGAACTGGTATCGGACTTTCGTTGGTAAAAAATCTGGTGGAGAAACATCACGGTAAAATTTCGCTGGTAAGTGAAATTGGTAAGGGCTCAAAATTTACCGTTTTATTGCCCTCAAATAAAGAATCTTATGATGAAAAAGAGCTTTCGAATAAACCAGAAGATGAACTGAATTCAACTATTTTGCTTGAAAATGCTGGCAATAATGATGAAATTAAAATTGCCTTGGTAGAAAAAGACAAGGTTGAGAATTCGGATTTAACGGAAGTAATTGTTGAGGATTTGAAAGAAAAAAGAAAGATATTGCTCGTGGAAGATGATGAAGAAATCAGAAATTATCTTGCCAGTCACCTGTCATCATCATATTCAGTGCTTGAAGCCGAAAACGGGAAATTAGCATGGGAAATTCTTCAGGAAGAGGATGAAATTCAACTTATTATTTCGGACCTCATGATGCCCGTTTTGGATGGGCTCACACTTTGTAAAATGGTAAAACAGAATATTCAATATTGCCATATTCCGTTTATACTTCTGACTGCAAAGAATGAGGTGGAACATCAACTTAAAGGTTTACAAGTCGGTGCTGATGATTATTTAGGTAAACCCTTCATTTATTCAATCATAGAAACAAAAATCAGTAATATCTTCAAACAGCATCAACGCGTAATCCGACGTTATGCATCTACGCTTGAATTCAATACTGAAGAACTGGTTTCCACCGGACTTGACGAAGAATTTATGAACCGGGCGATAGAAATTGTTGAAAAACATATTGATAATGAAAATTTCTCTGTCGAAGATTTTAGCAGTGAAATGTGTATGAGTCGTTCCAGCCTTCACCTAAAACTGAAAGCAATCACAGGAGAGTCAGCCCGCGACTTTATCCGCAAGGTTCGACTATCACATGCCTGCAAATTGCTAAAGGAAGGTAAATATAATGTAACTGAAATCAGTGAAATGATTGGTTTTACACCAGCCTATTTTTCGACAGCATTTAAAAAATATACCGGTGTAATGCCGAGTGAATACCTCAAAAACCTCCAAAATCAACGTGATTGAAAGTTTTTTCAACACGCGGGAAAGTCTGCCAAGTAAGCATTGTCTAATTTTGCAACAGAAAATTATATTTCTTACGCAAAATAAGGCAATTTATGAAACTAAAAAATTTATCGTTAGCTTTTGGTGTTTTAGTGATTTTGTGCGGATTTAAATCCGTTCCACAAAAAAAAGATACTGATTGGTTACAAAAAGGTATTGACCGGGCTCAATTCCAATTGAACTTTCTTGCAAACACCATTGACAATCTACACCCCGACAGTACTTTCTTTCCCCGCACTATAACCAAGGACAACAAACTCCGGTTGTCTGGCACACATGACTGGACCAGCGGTTTTTTTCCGGGTTCTCTGTGGTATGCTTATGAATTGTCCAGAAACAAAAATTTAGCGGTTGAAGCAAGAAAATTCACTGAAAAATTAGCACCAATTCAATACTACAAAGGAATTCATGATGTGGGATTCATGATGATGAGCAGTTATGGAAACGGCATTCGGTTGATACCTTGCAAGGGCGATTCTATAGTACTTATTAATACTGCCAAGAGTTTAGCAACCCGGTTTCATCCGGAAGTTGGATTGATAAAATCGTGGGATCATGAACCCGCATGGAAATACCCTGTGATTATTGACAATATGATGAACCTTGAGCTGCTTTTTGAAGCTACAAAAATGACCGGTGATGATAAATTTAAAAATATAGCCATCAGTCACGCTGATATAACTATGAAAAATCATTATCGACCCGATATGAGCACTTACCACCTGGTAAGTTATGACCCCGAAACCGGTGCTGTTCTTACAAGAGAAACCCATCAGGGATATTCAAACAACAGTTCGTGGGCACGTGGACAAGCATGGGGATTGTATGGTTACACGGTTTGTTACCGATATACTCACGATAAAAAATACCTCAACTGGTCTCAAAAAATTGCAAACTATATAATGTCTAATGTAAAAACAAAAGACAGAATTCCTTACTGGGATTATAATGCCCCGGATATACCTAATGCCCCACGTGATGCTTCAGCCGCAGCTGTTACAGCTTCAGCATTATTGGAATTAAGCGAACAAAGCGTTGATGGACAGAAATACTTTGCTTATGCCGAACAAATTCTTAAAAGTCTTTCGAGCGATAAATACTTGTCACAAAAGGGTAAAAATAAGGGATTTATCTTGATGCATTCAGTTGGGTCATTTCCACATAATTCGGAAGTGGATGTGCCACTAAACTATGCCGATTATTATTATCTGGAAGCATTAAAAAGATATGTAGATAGTTGCAAAACAAATAATAAATAACTCACAACAATCCATAAAAACACTCCCATGAAGAAATTCTTTTCAATAAAAATCAGCATCGCTGTTATTTTGATACTCAATGTTATTTTGCTAAAATCACAGACCCTTGACAATTCTGTTTTTGCACTTTTGAACCTTGATTACAAGGGAATGGAAGAAGTGAAAAAATTGCACGAATCAGGACAGGACACCGAGGCTTGTGCAGCTTTGCTTAGCTACTATAAAAACCGAACATCAATTATAAATCCGGATTTGAACCTAAACAGAATCAGTATTTCAAAAGAGGAACAAGGGTGGGCCGACGATGCTTTGGAACACAAATTCTTTTCGCACGAGGGTTTCAAACCAAGCTTGTTTTACGGTAAAGATATTGACTGGAACTATTGGCCGGTAAAAGATAATGAACTTCGTTGGCAACTACACCGCCTGAAATGGTTTATCCCAATGGGAAAAGCTTTCCGGTTAACCGGAGATGAAAAGTGGGCACAGGAATGGGTGTTTCAATACCTCGATTGGATTAAAAAGAATCCACTTATTGAAAAGAAGAAAGCTGCCAATCTTAGCAAAGAACAGGCAATGAAGGAAGACAATAAAGTGGATTTGGACAATATGCGCTATGCCTGGCGACCACTGGAAGTAAGTAACCGTTTGCAGAATCAATATGCATATTTTCAACTGTTCAGTTCTTCAAAGAATTTCACGCCTGAGTTTTTTAGTGTGTTTTTGGTGAATAATTACAAACACGCCAATTACATTATCAATAATTACTCAGAACAGGGAAATCATCTGCTATTCGAAGCACAACGGATTTTGTATGCCGGAATTTTATTCCCCGAATTCAACGATGCCCCAAAATGGCGCAAATCAGCCATTGATATTCTGAACCGCGAAATGAATGTGCAGATTTATGATGATGGTATGCAGAATGAACTTGACCCCATGTACCACTTAGCCATGATTAATGTGTTCTGCAAAGCTCTGACTATGGCCGATATCAATGGCTATCGAGCCGAATTTCCTCAAAAATACAAGGATGTTATCGAGAAAATGATAGCAGCTTATTATGGCATTTTATTGCCCGATTTGTCAATGCCTATGTTTAGCGATACTCACGAAATGAAGGCGGTGGAAGTAATCAAAAACTCGAAAGATTGGGCAAAATTATTTCCGTTAAACCAACAAATCCGATTTTTTGCTACTGAAGGTAAAGAAGGGACAGCTCCTGCTTCTGGCTTAATTGCTATGAAAACGGCTGGATTTTACTCACTTCGCAGTGGCTGGGATAAAGACGCAACTGCTATTGTTTACAAAGGTGGACCTGCCGGCGAATGGCATTGTCAGTTGGATAACGGAACATTCAACTTGATGATAAAAGGTCGTAATTTCTTTCCGGATGCCGGTTCTTATTCCTACGGTGGCGATGATGAAGTAATGAAAATGCGTAACTGGTTTCGACAGACCAAAGTACATAACACCTTGACATTGGACGATAAAAATCTAGAAAAAGCGGACACCAAATGCGTGCTTTGGAAATCAGATAAAAATGTGGATATGCTTGTAACCAAAAATCCAAGTTACCATAATCTGTCACATCGTCGCTCTGTGTTCTTTGTTGACAAGAAATTCTACGTGATTGTTGATGAGGCGGTTGGTGATGCCAAAGGCAAGGTAGGAATTCATTACCAGATGTGCGAAGGCGATGTGAAACTGGATTTAGATGCACAAAAAGCTTTTAGCAATTTCAATGACGGCAATAATCTGATTGTAAAGACATTTTCAGATCAAAAACAAAGCATGACCGAGGAAGAAGGTTGGGTTTCATATGAATCAAAGGTAAAGAAGGCGCGCAAAGCATTTGCATTCAATGTAGATAAACAAACTGACAAACCTGTTCGGTACATTACAGTAATTCTACCAATAGAAAATGCTCAGAAAGCACCAGAAATAAAGGCCGAATTTCAGAAAGATTACTCGGAAAAAGAATTGCAGGTTTCTCTGAAAATCGGAAAACAAAGCTATAAATTAAACTATCAGTTATAATACAAAATGAACTATACTATTGGAATTGATTTAGGTGGAACTGCCATAAAATACGGTTTGGTGAGTGCTGAAGGTAAACTAGTCATTGAAGGTCAATTACCTACTCAGGCAGATTGTGGAGCAGAAACAGTTGTAAAGAATATAGTCAAAGCTGTAAAAAATATTCAAGATAAAGCAGATGAACTCAAACTTTCAGTCGTTGGAATTGGCATTGGAACACCCGGAATAGTGGATAAAACCAATCGCATTGTGTTGGGTGGTGCCGATAATATTGTTGGCTGGTCGCAGGTGTATCTGGCCGATAAAATTGAAGAAGCATGTCAACTACCAACCTTAGTCAACAATGATGCGAATTTAATGGGATTAGGTGAACAGGCTTATGGTGCCGCTAAAGATTGTTCGGACGTTTTGTTTCTTACTATCGGTACAGGAATAGGCGGAGCAATCATAATTGATGGAAAACTGTTTGGCGGATATGATAATCGTGGAACTGAATTAGGTCATATTCCACTGTTTTCCGATGGGATTCCCTGCTCTTGTGGCAGTGTTGGTTGTTTTGAAGCTTATGCTTCCACCAGTGCTCTGATTGAACAATTCAAAGAAAAATGCAATCAACTAAATACAAGCTTCGGTCAGGAAATTAACGGAAAGTTAATCAGTGAATTTTATCATCATAATAATTCGATTGCTGTGGAGTGTTTAACCAACCACTGGGCTTATTTGGGAAGAGGAATTGCCGGTTTGGTAAACATCTTCAGTCCACAACGAGTAGTAATTGGCGGTGGGATTTCTGAGTCTGGTGCATTCTACCTGAAACATTTAGAGAAAGAATTTCGCAAGTATGTAATGCCCGATTGTGCTGTTAATACCAAGTTGTGTCTGGCAGAATTAGGAAATAAAGCAGGAATTTTAGGTGCAGCGCAGTTTGCATTCTCGAGTATTAAAAATTAAAAACTAACTTTTCTTATTCCCCATTTGGGGAGTTATGGGGGCATATTGTATGAAAAGAAATTATTGGATAGTTGCACTAATCATGCTTTTTTGGTTTGTAATTTCATTTATTACAAACATTATGGGACCATTGATTCCCGATGTGATTCAGAATTTTCACCTTTCTTATCTGGGTTTAGCCGGATTTATTCCAACTTCGTTTTTTGTGGCGTATGCCGTGATGTCAATTCCTTCGGGCATATTGATTGAGAAATTAAATCAGAAAATTGTGCTGATTATAGGGTTTACTCTTCCGCTGATTGGGTCGTTGTTGTTTGCTATTCATCCGGTTTATATAACGCTTTTACTATCTTCATTTATAATAGGGTTGGGAATGGCTATGTTGCAAACAGTAATTAATCCACTCACTCGAGTTGCCGGAGGTGAAGAAAATTTCGCGTTCTTTTCAGTTTTTGGTCAGTTGGTTTTTGGAGCTGCTTCGTTTGTGAGTCCGTTGCTGTATTCTTATCTGGTTCAGGAACTTTCTTCGGGCAAAAGTAACTATAATTTATTTGTTGGAGTTTTGGCCAGACTAACACCTCCCGAATTACCCTGGGCTTCACTTTATTGGGTTTTTGCTGTTATTCTGATTGCCATTATTGTACTAACATTTATTGTTCGTTTTCCGTCGCTGGAACTGAACGAAGATGAAAAGTCAGGTTCGGTAAGTTCCTATAAAACGCTACTAAAAAACAAATACGTCTACCTTTTCTTCTTTGGTATTTTATCGTACGTAGCTACCGAACAGGGAATTGCAAACTGGATTTCACAGTTTTTATTCAAATATCACGGATTGAATCCACAGGTTGTTGGTGCACAGGAAGTGGGTTGGTTTTGGGGATTAATGTCGGTGGGTTGTCTGATTGGGCTGGTTGCTTTGAAATTATTCGATTCTAAATACATTCTTCGTGTATCAGCCACAATTTCAATAGCTTTACTTTTGCTCTCTTTGTTTAGTTCCAAAGAAATAGCGTTGATTGGTTTTCCTGCTTTAGGATTTACCATTTCGGTTATGTTTTCAATTATTATGTCGCTTGGATTAAATTCGGTGAGTTCACATCATGGTTCTTTTGCCGGAATTCTATGTAGTGGTATTGTGGGAGGGGCTATCGGACCACTGATTGTAGGAAATCTGGCTGATATTGTAGGTCTGAAACTGGCAATGTTGGTAATACTACTACCAATGGCTTATATTTTCGGGATTTCTGTTTGGGCAAAACCCTTGATTCAAAACAAAACAGTGAAACTAAATGACCTTTTTAAGAAATAATCATCTTATGAAATTAAAATTCCTTTTGGTCATCATTTTTTTTAGCACTTATATGGTTGCTCAAAACAATGAAAATCACATTTATTTTGGCGATATTCATAACCATTGTAACCTGACCTATGCTCACGGTGATATGCGTGATGCCTTTGAAGCCGCAAAACAACAACTAGATTTTGTATCGGTAACTCCTCATGCTATGTGGCCGGATATGCCCGGCAAGGACGATCCGCGATTGGCCTGGGTAATTGATTACCATTCAAAGGCTTTTGTGCGGTTACGTAAAGAGGGATGGCCTAACTATGTGGCCATGACCAAAGAATACAACGAAGAAGGAAGATTTGTAACGTTTATTGGGTATGAATGTCACAGCATGGTATATGGCGATCATGTGGCATTGAATTACAATCTCGACGCACCTCTGGTTGAGGCAACATCTGTTCCGGACTTAATGGATAAACTGAAAAATACTAAAGCATTTGTTTCACCTCATCACATGGGTTATCTGGAAGGAAACAGAGGTTACAACTGGCGGTCATTCAATCCAGCGATGACTCCTTTTGTCGAAATCTATTCCCGTCATGGATTGGCCGAAGATGATTTGGGCGATTTTCCGAATCTGCACGATATGGGACCACGCAATTTTGAAGGTTCAATGGTTTCGGGACTGAACAAAGGTTTTAAATTCGGAGTCATTGGGTCAACCGACCAACATGCCGGTTATCCGGGAAGTTACGGCGATGGACTGATGGCAGTTATAGCTCCCGAAAATACGCGGGAAGCGCTTTGGAATGCCATTTCAAAACGCCATGTGTATTGCGTTACCGGTGATAAAATCAAACTTGATTTTCGTATCAATGAAGCCATGATGGGTGATGAGATATCCGGCAATAAACGCAGTATTTCATTGAAAGTTGAAGGTCAAAACTTTATTGATTATGTGGATATTATCAAAAACGGGAAGCAATTGTTGCGCGTAAATGCTCCAAATACAAATGCTGAAATTCATGGTGATAGTATTCATGCTAAAGTAAAAATTGAATTTGGGTGGGGCAAGGATGAAGAATATATACACTGGCTGGGTAATATAAAACTGAGCGAAGGACGAATTTTGAATGTTACGCCTTGCTTCAGGGGTGCAGCTTATACTTCTCCGCAAAAAAGTCAGATAGGAACAGTTGATTTGTTTAAAACTCATGTAAACAGAATTTCAGACAAAAATGACAGACAGGTTAGCCTGGATTTGTATACGACGATGAATCCAAATACAGTCACATCAGCTACACAGGCGGTTATTCTAGAGGTAGTAATGCCGCGAAATGCAAAAGTTGTTGCTTCATTCAATGGCAAAACCTTCGAGCACAGTATGCAGGAACTGCTTGATGGAACTTACTCTCATTTTATGATAGGATGGTTGAGTGAAGCCATTCAATTTCACCGTGCAGCAACTGAGTCGGTGTATAAAATTGATTATAAAATAACAGATAACAATCCTGAAAAAGCAACAGATTATTACTATGTCCGGGTTCGTCAACGTGATGGAAACTGGGCGTTCAGTTCGCCAATTTGGGTAAATAAAAAACAATAACTAAATTATGCGCTTAATCATTCAACCTGACTATGAGGCTATTTCGGCATGGGTTGCTGCCTATATTGCTGAAAGAATAATATCCTTTTCACCAACTGCAGACCGTCCGTTTGTGTTGGGACTTCCCACAGGATCTACACCGCTTGGAATCTACAAAAAACTCATTGAGCAATATCATTCAGGGACAGTATCCTTCAAAAATGTAGTCACCTTCAATATGGACGAATATGTGGGAATTCCAAAATCCCATCCTCAAAGTTATCACAGTTTTATGTGGGATAATTTTTTTGCTCACATCGATATTTATCCTCAAAATGTCAATATTCTAAATGGGAATGCTGTAGATTTGGAAGCTGAATGTCACGCTTATGAAGACAAAATTAAAGCTGTTGGTGGCATTCGGTTATTTTTGGGAGGAATTGGTGCCGATGGGCATATTGCATTTAATGAACCCGGTTCGTCGTTGCATTCACGCACACGAATCAAAACATTGACTCAGGACACCATAATTGCCAATTCACGGTTTTTTGAAAACGATGTGAATCAAGTGCCAAAAACGGCACTAACGGTTGGAGTTGGAACGGTGATGGATGCACATGAAGTTCTGATTATTGTGAATGGTTATAACAAAGCAATGGCATTGCATCAGGCTGTAGAAGGTTCCGTAAACCATTTATGGACAATCAGCGCGTTACAATTACACCCCAAAGGAATTATTGTGTGCGACGAATCTGCTACAACCGAATTAAAAGTAGGTACTTACCGCTATTTCAAAGAAATCGAAAAAATAATATAAAGGTCAATCATAAATTAATCGAATGAAAAAGTCAATTCCAACAAAAAGCATAAGCTTAGCTATGCTTAGTCTGGCAACAGTACCTTCTTTTGCTCAACAGAAGGCCAATGTGGTTTTTATCATGACCGATCAACAGTCGTATAATATGTTGAGCAGTTACGGTAACAAGTGGGTAAAAACTCCTAACATAGACAAGATTTCCCAAATGGGAACCCGATTTGACAATACTTATTGTGCAAATCCTTTGTCGATGCCTTCGCGTTTTGCATTACTTACAGGGCATTTTTCGTCGGAAGTGGGTGAAAAAACCAATGGTCACCAATACAACAAAGAAAAAGCTGCTGAAATTTCTCAAAGCGACGGACTTGGATTTCTTTTCCGAAAAGCAGGTTACACCACCCTTTACTCAGGGAAAACGCATTTGATGGGCAAAAATGAAGCGGATGATTATGGATTTGAAATGCACGGACTGAACCCGTATGAAGAACCGGCAAATTATGCTGAGCAAGCGCTACCGGAACTAGCACATAGCAAAAAGCCTTTCTTTTTGTTTCTTTCGTTTATGAATCCACACGACATCTGTTACAGTGCCGGTATTGACCCTCGTTATCCTGATAAATTGCCAGCTGAAAATGTGGTGGAAACCAAGCGTTTTCTGGATTATAAAAAAACATTGACCAACGAGCAATACCGTAGTCAGATACCGCCAAAACCGGCTAATTATCTTCCGATAACAGATGAGCCAAAAGAAATGGCAAGCACCTGGGCTCGAGATAGTTGGGATGATAAGCAATGGGATTTATTTCGCTGGATGTATTGCCGGTTGACAGAAAGTGTGGATGAACAAATCGGACGTGTTTTGACCGCTTTGGAAAAATCAGGAATGATGGAAAATACGATAATTGTTTTCACATCCGACCATGGCGAAATGGGTGGTTCGCATGGATTTATCACCAAAAACGTGATGTTTGAAGAGTGTCAACGTGTTCCTTTGATTTTTGCAGGAAAAGGTATTAAAGCCAATAAAGTGGACAAAACTACACTGGTATGTAATGGACTGGATTTTATCCCGACCATTTGCGATCTGACAGGTATTGAATATTCCAAGAAGCTGACAGGCATGTCGTTACAGCCAAATTTATCCGGAAAGGGGAAGCTTGCATCGCGTAAATATTTAATCACCGAAGACTGCAATGCATTCCAGATTCATGATGGTCGGTATAAACTGACCATTTTCGAATTACCCGGAAATCCGGAAATGTTGACCGATATTAAAAACGACCCGGGTGAAACCACAAATCTATTAAATGACCCATCTTTAGCCAAAATCAAAGCTAATTTGAAAAAGATTTTGATGGACGATTTGGCAAAACGCGGATTATTACCCTTAGACCAAAACAGAACCCGCACTTTTCTACGGAAATTAGTTTGATAACTTAGGTTCAAATTGATAAATTCAATTAATAGTCTGTTGGAATAATATTCACTATTTACATAAATTTCTGATTGTTTAATATCATCATAAATAAGTTAATGAATTATACGTTAAAAAGAACAACATTAAGTTTATACATCATTCTGACAATAATTATAACACTGTCTGCTGAAAATAATGTAGTTTCATCTATGAATTTAACTACTACAACATCTTATCCAGTAGCTGTTTATAATGCATTCGCAACTCAATGCCAACAGGGAGGAGAATTAATAAATGCAATTGATGGAGATTTAACAACCATGTACCATTCTGATTGGGGTGGGGAATCATTACCAGATACATTAGATTTTAATTTTGTACAAATTCCGCGAATTGATAGTCTTATATATTATCCTAGAATTGATAATTGTACAAATGGTTATTTTGGTCAAACAGAAATCTGGTATGCTAGCAATGATCAACCCACCGCATTTACTAAACTCATGGATAAAAAATTTGGAGAACTACCAAATGTTAGCAGTGTTGCATTAAATGGGTCAACAGGTCTGCTGAATCCTTCCACAGTCCGTCTTATTGTCAAAACTGGAAAAAATAATTTTGCAAGTTGTGCTGAAATGAAGTTTCGTACGAATGTTCCAATTCCCCTTGTATCGAATTGTGACCCGGCTGTCGGACTTACTTCAGACCAAAAACAAACAATATTTAGTGGTTCTTCTTCTAGCTTTCAATCTGGGTTTAATATAAACAAATCTTTTGATGGTGATATGACAACATTATATCATTCAAATTATAATGGAGGTGGGTTTCCAATCAATTTAAACTACAACTTTAGTAATGTTGATAAAATTGATTACTTAATTTATCGTCCTCGAAATGACTCTGGAACTGATGGACTTTTTCAAAATACAGAAATTTGGTATTCAACGATCAAATCCCCAACCACATTTATTAAAGTGTGTAATTTTAATTTTGGTTGTTCTCCTAATGATACAAAAGTAGTTTTTCCGTCTTCCATTTTAACCCCGGCTACCATTCGAATTATTGTAAATAGTGGATTCAACAACTTTGCAAGTTGTGCCGAAATGGAGTTTTACAGTTATAGTTTGGGGAATAATTTTCCAGATACCATCTTTCAAGATTCAATCTGTTCAGGTATAAAAGCAAATGTAAAGCAAACTGACATTGATGGGATGGTTGATGGGTTTTATAAGAATCTGGCTCAATGTATGTTTAATGGAACTTATAAATTTACTAATAGAATTCAGACTTATGTACCCTACCCAAACGTTGACTCTACTGCTTCAGCTTTAAAAACAAACACTTACTCGCAATTTGAAAATGCTACAGGAATTCATTTTGAGAATAATAGCAAAGCAGTTATTCTTGTCGGAAATACTTATGGTCAATCCATTTCGCTAAAAGTATTTGATTACGGTACTCAAACCAGTATAAATTATCCATTGTTTAGTGGTATGAATAATATCAATATATCAGCAAAAGGGTTAGGATATATTGATTATTATAGTGATAATTACGCTAGCCTTAAACCAATAAAAATTCATATTACTTCTGGAAAAATAAATGGATGTTTTGATGTTCAAACAAGTACTGCTGATAGCTGGAAAACTTTGCTTTTAAATACTGTTGATTCGATGATCAATTTAAAGGGGAAGTATATCGATATGCTTTATCCGGTTTTAATGCTGAAGCAATATACAGACGATGGAAAAAAACTCATGCAGGTATATGACTCTATTGTGCATGTTGAGCAAGGGTTAATGGGGTTGTATAAGTACAATAAGGTTCCTAAAAATCACATGTATGCTGAGGCAGATAATAATCAATGGAATTGGTATCAACAAGATGGACTTGGGGCTCATTTTAGTGGCGGATGTGATGCAACCTGCAGATTAGCAACCTTAGATTATTGGGGAATAGCCCATGAACTTGGACATGTAAATCAAATTGTACCCGCCCTCAGGTGGGCTGGTACTACAGAAGTTACCAATAATATTTATTCTGCCTGGGTACAGTATCTTTTTACACCAACTAATACCCGAATTGAAAAAGAGCTACTTAACGATGCTTATTATAATGGATTTGAAACTGGAACAGGCAATGGTGTTGGAAATAATATAATAGGTGGACGTTTTAATGCTTATTTAAACAATGGTCTATTGAAACGTCAAAAGTGGATGTTTCAATATGGCCCTGATAGTATGACAGATTCTGGAGCTGAACCCAATTGGCAGGGTATTGATGGAGGTGATTTGTTTTTGAGATTTTGTCCACTTTGGCAACTAGAACTTTATTATCAGGTGGCTTACCCCGAAAAAAAAGATTGGTTTGGTGATGTCGCTGAGAAAGTAAGAAATACAAATCAGTCAGGGCTTAGTAATGGAACCATGCAATTGAATTTTATAAAAAATACTTGTGATGCCGTCGGAGAAGACCTTACTGATTTTTTTACAAAGATTGGGATGTTAAGGGTTGTTAGCAGTAAAATTAATGATTACGAGGTTTCAACAATAAGTATTACTAAAGCTGACAGCATTGCCACGGTAGCATATATTGCGGGTAAAGCCTATCCAAAACCAGCATCTCCAGTATTATACTATATATCAGCAAATAATGTAAATGCGTTTAAAAATAAATTATTAGTTCAAGGAACTCAGGGTTTGGGCTGTACTCCTAAGCTATCTTCAAATAATGATTATGAAAACTATGTGATTGTGGACCATGCAATTTGGAAAAATGTTTGTGTTTTTGAAACCTATTGCGCAAATAAGTTAATTCGGATTTCAATGGTAGGTTCAGGATTTCAGAATAATGATAAAACAAGGGTTTATTATCCTGCTAATGCCACATCTATATTTGCTGTATCCTGGGATGGCACCAAAAAATTGGTATTCGAGTCAACAACAGGCTTTCCTAGCAACTTCAGATCAGAAATAAACATATCGTTTTCCCCAATAAAAAACACACTCCAATTGACAGGAATAGAATGTTCTTCATTTTTTACTTTGATGAATGTATCTGGAAAGATATTGATGCAAAAACAAATTAATAATAATGAAGATATTGTTGTTGGTGATTTGACAAGAGGAGTGTATCTCGTAAATATTATCAACTCATCCGGCACATATAGCTTTAAATTCCTAAAATAAAATATCCAAATTTCAATTGAAACAATCCTATTTAGCTGTTTTATAAAATCAAAATAAAAAGACTATGCAATACGATTTAAGTTCCAAAATAACACTTGAGCGAACGCCGGAGCGTTATTATCGTTCCAACGATATGATTGAAAGTTTGCGTCAGACACGCTATGAAAAACTACGGACTAAAATCTATTCAGACTCCCATGAAGGTGCTAAATCCATAGCTCAAACAGTGGCAGCACTTATTCGTGATAAGGAAAAAGAGGGCGAGCGATGTGTTCTCGGACTTTCGGGTGGCTCTTCACCGTTGGAGGTTTACGATGAATTAGTCCGAATGCATCACGAAGAAGGTCTGAGTTTTGCCGACGTATTGGTGTTTAATGTATCTGAGTTTTTTCCGGTTTATGAGGGTGAAAGACATTCAAATGCTCAGTTGCTTCGCACTTATTTATTGGATAAGGTTGATTTTAAATCCGAAAATTTTTATACCCCGGATTCAACTGTCAATCGCTCCAATGTGTACGATTTTTGCCGGCACTATGAGGAGCTTATAGAACAACACGAAGGACTGGATTTGGTATTGGTAAGTGTAGGATTGGTTGGGAATATTGCATACAATGAACCAGGTTCTCAGATAAGTACGCTTACCCGACTTATGTTGCTCGATAATGAATCACAGCGCGATCTGCAACGTTATTACAGCTCAATTTCCGAAGTGCCTTCAAGTGCCATTACCATTGGACTTTCAACTTTATTGAATGCCAAACAAGTAATTTTACTTGCCTGGGGTGAGCATAAATCAGCCATTCTGAAAGAAATTATTGAAGGAAAAACGGATGATGCTGTTCCTGCATCTTTTCTGCAATTACATAAGAATGCGATGGCTGCCATCGATTTGAGTGCAGCTCAATACCTAACCCGAATCAGTCATCCCTGGTTGGTTGGTCCCTGTGTATGGAATGATAAACTGATTCGTCGCGCTATTGTTTGGCTTTGCAATGAAACCAGAAAACCAATTCTGAAACTTACCAATAAAGATTATAATCAACACGGATTGGATGAATTGCTCGCGCAATATGGTTCGGCATATAATGTCAATATAAAGATATTCAATGACTTGCAACATACCATTACAGGTTGGCCGGGAGGAAAACCCAATGCTGACGACACAAACCGTCCGGAACGTGCAAATCCTTATCCAAAACGAGTGCTTATTTTCAGTCCGCATCCCGATGACGATGTGATTTCGATGGGTGGAACCTTGCAACGACTTGTTGACCAACGTCACGATGTCCATGTAGTTTATCAGACTTCAGGAAATATTGCTGTTGCAGATGAAGAAGTAATCCGTTATGTGTCTTTAATGCAAAATGTTATACAGCATTTCGAATCCGAGAACCAGGAAATTAAAACAAAGAATACGGATATTTTACATTTTCTGAAAGAAGAAAAACGAATCGGAGACGCTGATACAGCAGATGTTCTTTACCTGAAATCACAAATCAGAAGGGAAGAAGCACGTTCTGCTTGTCGTTTTATCGGCGTAAAAGCTGAAAATGTTCATTTTCTCGACTTACCATTTTACGAAACCGGAAGAGTACAAAAAGGAAAACTATCCGAAATGGATATTCTCAAAATAATTCCTCTGCTCGAAACGATTCAACCGCATCAGATTTTTGTTGCAGGCGATTTGGCCGATCCACATGGAACGCACAAAGTATGTTTGGATGCTGCGCTGGCTGCCATTTACGAACTCAAACAGAAAGAATGGATGAAAGAATGCCGTGTTTGGATGTATCGTGGTGCCTGGGCTGAATGGGAAATTGATCACATTGAAATGGCCGTACCGATTAGTCCGGAAGAGCTTCGAAGGAAAAGAAACTCCATACTCAAGCATCATTCTCAAATGGAAAGTGCGCCGTTTCTGGGCGATGACGAACGACTATTCTGGCAGCGGGCAGAAGACCGAAATCAAGCCACAGCATTGTTGTACAATAATTTAGGTCTTGCTTCGTACGAAGCCATTGAAGCATTTGTGGAGTATCGAAAATAGACTTCTGCAACCAAAAACCGAAGATTCTAATGCAATTTACAAAACTAAATCTGCTAATGGCAGGGCTTACTGCTATTCCGGTTTTTTCTATGCTTTTTGCTCAGAAACAGCAAAAACCCAATGTGCTTTTTATTGCTCTTGATGATTTAAAGCCAATTCTGGGTTGCTACGGCGATAAATTGGTGAAAACACCAAATATCGATCGTTTGGCAAATAGGGGAACAGTTTTTATGAGTAACTATTGCCAGCAGGCAGTTTCGGGTGGTTCACGCTCCAGTTTGCTCACCGGTAAGCGTCCGGATTATACGCAAATATGGGACTGCGATACGCAAATCAGGGATGTGCATCCTGATATCATAACGCTTCCGCAATATTTCAAAATAAATGGGTATGAAACTTCCGGAATTGGTAAAATTTTTCATGAAAAAAGCGTGATTGATTCCGACCCGGTTTCGTGGAGTATTCCTTACCTTTCACCGGTAGATAAATTTTCGAAAAAAACCGGTCAACCCACGCTATATTATTACCACGACCCGATAACCAAAGCAAATATTGAAAAATTCATTCAGGAAGGGCTGGCAAAAGGAATGAATAAAAATGAAGCCGGTCAGTATGCCAAAGTAAATGCCAAAGTAGCCACCGAATGTGCTGATGTACCCGACGATGCTTATCGTGACGGAGCAGTGGCTCTTAAAGCAAAAGACGAAATAATTGCATTAAAAAATGGTCAGAAGCCGTTTTTTATGGCGGTTGGTTTTCAGCGCCCGCACCTGCCTTTTGTGTCACCAAAAAAATACTGGGACTTGTACCAACGAGACCAAATGCCACTGGCTGAATTTCAGCAACACGCCAAAAATAGCCCAGATGTGGCTTACACCCGCTCTGACGAATTCAAGCGATTTACCGATATACCACAATTTTGTGAGTTTACCGATTTGACACATGGAACCGGTTTGAAAAATGTCAACAAACAAAAGGAACTGATTCATGGCTATTATGCAGCCGTTTCGTATGCCGATGCACAGGTGGGAATTTTACTGAATACGCTTGATTCATTGGGGATTTCGGATAATACCGTTATAGTACTTTGGGGCGATCATGGCTGGCATTTGGGCGACCACGACCAATGGGGAAAAGACACCAATTTTGAAGAATCGACGAGGGCTCCGTTGATAATTGCTGCACCGAATCTGCCATCAGGCAAAACAAAGTCAATCACCGAATTTGTAGATATCTTCCCCACTTTGTGCGAATTGACAACTATTCCAACTCCCAAAAAAATGGATGGAAAAAGTCTAGTTCCATTGATGAAAAATGTGAATGCAAAGCTAAAAGACTATGGTGTAAGTCAGTATTACCGCATTATTGAGGAAGCAGATGCAAAAAAACGGGGATTTACCACCACCGATGTGATGGGTTATACTTTGCGAACCGAACGTTATCGGTTTACGATTTGGATGGCAAACGGATTCAGAACCAATGAACCTTTTACCGAAAGTAAAGTCTATGCTACCGAGCTTTACGATTACCAAAAAGATCCACTCGAAACCGTTAATGTGCTGAATGAACCGGAATATAAATCTGTGGCAAAAGAAATGAAAACCAACATGCTCACTTACTTCAAATCGCAGGAAAAAATAGGCCCGTACAAAAAACATGTAAAACTAATTTATGAACTTTAAATCGGCTCAATTCTGATAACTAAATAATTTTCAATACATTAAATCAATCATGACACGTAAATCAATTATTAGTGCCGTTCTCCTTTTATGGGTAGTATTGGCTCAGTGCCAAACCATTCAAAGCAAAGTATTTGAACTCTTGGATCTAAATCGGCCGGGCTTAGAAAAGGTAAAAATCCTTCATCAAACCGGTAAGGACGATGAAGCGGCAGCTGCGTTGCTAGATTATTACCGAGTCCGAACCAACATAAAACATCCTACCGTAATTTTAGACAAAGTAACTATTTCGAAAGACGAGCAAAAGTGGGCCGATGATGCCTTGAATCATGTATTCTTTGCGCACAAAGGATATCAACCATCTTACAATTATGGTGCGGATATCAACTGGGCATACTGGCCTGTTCACGACAATGAATTGCGTTGGCAACTGCATCGTACCAAATGGTGGGTACCCATGGGGAAAGCGTATCGCATTTCGGGCGACGAAAAGTATGCCAAGGAGTGGACTTTTGAATATATGGACTGGATCAAAAAGAATCCGTTGCTTATCTATACAAAAGAAGAGCAGGCAAAGTTGACCAAAGAGGAATTGAGCAAACTCGAAAATGTGGGTTTTGCGTGGCGTCCATTGGAAATATCTGATAGGCTGGGGGCTCAAACCGATCAGTTTACTTATTTTATAAGCAGTAAGAATTTTTCTCCCGCATTCCTGACCGAGTTCCTATTGAATTATCAGCTTCATGCTGAATATATGATGCAGCATTACTCCAAAGATGGGAACCATTTGCTTTTTCAATCATGTAGAATCATCAGTGCCGGTACATTTTTTCCTGAGTTCAAAAATGCTGAGAAATGGAGAAAAAGTGGTATCGATATCATCAATAAAGAAATTGGAGTCCAGGTTTATGACGATGGTTTTCAAAATGAATTGGACTTGGGATATCACAGAGGAGCCATCGAAACCTTTATTCAAGCGTATAAAACTGCTGCATTTAACGGATTTGGAAAAGAGTTTCCGCAGTCATATAAAGATAAGATCGAAAAAATGATTATGGCTACCATGAATAGCTCTTTTCCTAACTATGAATCACCCTTGTTTAGCGATGGTCATGGGGGTTCAAAAAGTGTAGCTATTCGTCAGTATAAAGAGTGGGCTAAATTATTTCCCGAAAATAAGCAAATTGCCTATATGGCAAGCGAAGGGAAGAGCGGAGAATTGCCGCCCTATTTGTCGAAACGGTTTCCCAATGCGGGTTTTTACATTTTCCGAAATGGATGGAAAGACGATGCCACCGTGATGGTTTTGAAAGCAGGACCTCCAGCCGAATGGCACAATCAGCCCGATAACGGCACTTTCGATTTGTATATCAAAGGTCGAAACTTTTTCCCCGATGGAGGAAGTTATGTGTATGGCGGCGACGCCGAGGTGTTGAAGAAAAGAGAGTGGTTTCGTCAAACAATGGTTCACAAGACCTTGACATTGAACAATGCCAACATTGAGACCATGGATTCTAAATGCTTGCTTTGGAATACCGATACGAATATCGAAAAGTTGGTGGTTGAAAATCAAGGTTATCCTGGCTTAAAACACAGACGTGCCGTGTTTTTTGTAGACAAAACCTTTTTTGTGATAGTAGACGAGGCGGTTGGCAATGCGAATGGTCATGTGGCTATACATTATCAGTTTGCTCAGGGAGAAGTGAAAGCTGATAATAGCACCAATCAGGTTACTACACTTTTTGAAGATGGAAACAATGTGACACTTCAGATTTTTGGTGATAAAGACATGAAAATGATAGAAGAAGAAGGATGGGTTTCGTATGAATATGGCAAGAAAGAAAAGCGTCCAGCTTTTGGTTTCCAATGTGAAAAGAACTCCAATAAGTCGGTTCGGTTTATTACTGTTATTTATCCTACAGCCACTTCGGTACCTAAAATGCTTGCAAAGTTAGTGGATAATGAAATGCAGGAGAAAGCGGTCAATGTTTCTTTGAGAATTGATAATAAGAAGTATGATTTGAAAGCGAACTGGTAATAAATAAAGTTGAAATAGATGAAAAAAATCAGTATAATTATTATTTCTGTATTTGTATTTGCAAGTTTATTGCCTGCTCAAAAGCAGGTGTGGTCCATTGAAAAAGCGCAAAAATGGTCTAAAGAATGGGGATGGCTTAGGGGTGCGAATTTTCAACCCAGTACAGCCATCAATCAGTTGGAAATGTTTCAGCCCGAAACATTCGATACCCTCACCATTGATCGGGAATTAGGTTGGGCAGAAGGATTAGGAATGAATTGCATGCGCGTTTTTTTGCATCACGTTACCTGGGAAACCGATAAAGAGGGATTTAAAAAGAGATTAAACAAATATCTCGAAATTTCGTGGAAGCACCAAATCGGAACCATGTTTGTCTTTTTCGACGATTGCTGGAATCCTACCTATCAGGCGGGTAAACAACCAGAGCCTAAACTGGGCATTCATAATTCGGGTTGGCTTCGCGATCCCGGAGATTTGATTTATAAGGATTCGGCATTAATTGGAACTTTGGAAGTCTATGTTAAGGATGTGCTGAAAACATTTGCCAACGACAAACGAATTGTACTGTGGGATTTGTATAACGAGCCTGGTGCCAGCAAACAAGGTGATAAGAGTTTGCCATTGCTTAAAAAAGTATTTGAATGGGGTAGGGAGGTTAATCCATCACAGCCGCTGTCTTCAGGATATCATGACGCTCAATTATCGGAGATAAGCAAATTTCAGCTTGAAAATTCGGATATCATCACTTACCATAGCTATGCCTATATCGATAATCATCGAAATAAAATTGAAACACTGAAACGAAAATATGGCAGACCTATGATTTGTTCCGAATACATGGCTCGTACAAATGGCAGCCTATTCCAAAACATTATGCCTTTACTCAAGCAAGAGAATGTAGGAGCCATAAACTGGGGATTTGTGTCGGGTAAAACCAATACCATTTTTGCCTGGGGTACTCCTATTACGACTGGTAAAGAACCCAATTTATGGTTTCACGATATTTTTAGAAAAGATGGAACTCCTTTTAGCCAGGATGAAATAATGACCATTAAAAAGTTAACCGGGAAAATCAAATAATATACACAATTTTAAATTTAATACAAACACGATGAACAAACGAATTTTATTCATGATGATTTCAGTATTTTGCTTACTGAATGCATCATTTGGCCAATCAGTACAAAAAAAAATGGAACTTCTCAAGGATGCCAGTTTCAAGATGGAAATTGGTGGCAAAAAAACGGCTCTTTACACCTTGAATAACAAAAATGGAATGATCGTTCAACTCACTAATTATGGCGCACGGGTGGTTGCTCTGTTCGTAAAAGACAAAAACCAGCAATTCCAGGATGTCGTTTGGGGTTATCCTTCTATCAAACAATACCTCAGTTCAACTGATATTTATTGCGGACCCATTGTGGGACGATATGGTAACCGGATTGGGAAAGGTCAGTTTTCGTTGGATGGTAAAAACTATCAGCTGACACTCAATAACCATGGAAATCATTTACATGGTGGTACTAAAGGGTTTGAATCCAAAGTATGGGATGCTGAAATGATCAAAACAAAAGAGGGACAGGAAGCCGTGAAAATGTCGTATTTATCTG
>Ga0214228_1000141_pt1 | contig 23938 bp, 17 predicted proteins | sample TroBogypolimnion_21_FD_153066 | JGI IMG/M metagenome (GOLD analysis project Ga0214228, IMG submission 153066) | Freshwater microbial communities from Trout Bog Lake, WI - 05NOV2007 hypolimnion | ecosystem: Environmental > Aquatic > Freshwater > Lake > Hypolimnion/Profundal zone | place: Trout... | reverse complement strand
AGATACGAAATTTCAAGGTCTTTTCCAAATAAAATGATACCTATTTTATTGATAATCAAATAATTATATCGCTATATAATTTTTGTCATGTACTAAACAATAATATATAAGAAATGGTAGGCGGTGTGCCTGCCATTTCTTATTTTCATGTCTTAAAACAATAATAAACAGGTGTATATGAATCAAAACAAACCTTCATGCTTCAGATTTGGCGTTAGCCACCAGTGTCCGATATGCCAATCAAATCAATTAATAAAAAGTGGAAAAACGGGGAATGGAAAACAACGCTATTGTTGTAAAAACTGTAAGAAACGGTTTATAATAGATTATACTTATAATGCTTACAGGCAAGATACGAATCAACAAATCAGACTATTTACCAAAGAAGGTTTGGGCATCCGCAGCACTGCACGTATATTGAAAATATCTGTTACTACGCTATTGAAGCGAATTGTTTCTATAGCTGTCAATATCAAACAACCACCCATTGCCAAAGAAAAAAGTTATGAAGTAGATGAGTTGAGAACCTTTATTGGGAAGAAATCCATGCTGCTTTGGATTGTATATGCATTAGACAAAGAAACAAAACAAGTTGTTAGTTTTAATGTGGGAAGACGTACTAATAAAACACTAAGATGGGGGTAATTCAAAGTCTTGAGTTTTCGAAGGCTAAAATGATTTATACTGATAAATTAAAGAATTACCGATACCTGATACAGAAAAAACTTCATAATACCCGTGTACATTGTACCAATCATTTAGAACGACATAACTTATCGGTAAGAACTCATTTGAGAAGATTGAACAGAAAGACAATCTGTTTTAGTAGGAGTTTGGTGGTATTGGTAGCTGTATTGCGGATATACTTTTGGGGATAACAATTATATCAGGTAGGTCGGGGGAGACGAAGTGAAGTAATTGAAATATCTGTTTATCCCAAGGGCAGCTTCAGAAAAATCCTGAAGCTGCCCTTGGCTTTAATTTAATACTGCCGTTTTGAAGTATGCCCCACAAGGCAATAACCCACCGTTAATGTCAGTTGATTGCCATTTAGTGCCGCATTAAACGAGCTTGGCATAAAGTATGTCAGACGAACTCTAACTGCTGTGTAACTTGGATAAATGGCTGTTTTCTTAAATTTTAAATCACAGCTTAAACCTACCAAAGTACAAAATGAAGCTATTTCCTTATTTTTCAATTCAGGATAATTGTCGGTCGTATTACTGGTAGGATCTAAGATATTTGCACCAATACCCGCAAAAGGTACGAAAGCTATTGATCTGTTATCAAGAATTGGATAACCAAGACTTAGCTCCACGTTCGAAAGATTTGCTGAAGTTCCGGCATATAAAGTTGAGTAGTTTTCAAATGGAATGTCTTTCTTAACCTGGTTTATAAAGACGCCTACTTTCAGAAATATCGCCATTTTTTTGTAATAACCTTCAAACCCAAATTCAAAGCCACCGCCATCAGATAAATATTTCCCCATATTTCCCTGCGTATTGATATAGCCAAACGCTCCGTATTCGCCAAATCCCCAATCATTTACCTTGTAAATTTTGCGAATACGGTAACGAACATAATGTTCATATTTTGAATTTTTGAATGAATTTAAAAATGAATCGCATTGCTGATTGATATCATCTTGTACCTTGGCCCTTATATCAGCCGGAACATTCGAATTTTCAAAAATATCATTGAGTGTCAGATTCAAAATTCCTTTATCTTCGTTGCTAAGATTTGATAGTTGAATGTTTTTGCGAATTTTGGGCAAATACATATACGAAAACTCGTATAGTTTACTTCCTAATTGATTGTCGGTGGGATAAACTTTGCTGGTACGCTTATCGGGTAATACTTTTGAAAGCGAATCAATGCGTAAAATTTCTTTTATTGAAAAAATATAATTCTGAGTTAACGACCCTACGTAAATTTGTTCAAAAGCTGTAAAAACGGCATAATTAGTATCTGCCACCTTATTGTTCAAGTATAAATAGGCTTCAGTTACTTTCTCGATATCTCCGGCAATATAAGAGTCTAACAGTAAATTTCTTCCTTTTGAAATAATATCGGATTTAGAAAGTTCGTAACTTTTGATAGAAGTTGCTATGTCTTGCGAAAACGCTAATATTGAGATGTTTATCAATATTAGCAGGAAAATACTGTGCTTTCTCATAATAAAATCATTTAAAAATAATTTTGTCTGATTGGAGTTTTTTTATAATTTAGCCAGAGGTTTCAAATTCCGCTACTTTAACTTGTAACTCATAAATCATCACTCCTCCTTCCGGATATGTTCATTAAATGCATAAAAGCAGCACACCACCACTGATTACAAATCCCACCACACAGCATCATCTTTACTCATTTAATCAAAGATACGCCCGAATTGACGGGATATTTTCATAAAATCACACGTTAGCATTTAAAACTAATTTTCAAAAAAATAACCACCTTTGCAAAATTTTTGTAATACAAAGGCAGTTAATAAAAAAATACAGTAAAAAGGTTTGTTTGCGAAAACTCCAAAATAAGTCCCGAATCTACATTTAATTCTTTGTATAAGCCTACTGAATATCTACATCAAAGTCCATGCGGGCTTGCACGCCATTCATGTTTGTTACGCGTTGAATTTGTTTCAGAATGCAGAATTGCTCACCCAGTTGCGCTTTCATTACGCGTGTTTCAATATCTTTGTTGAAGCTTTTCATAAGTTTGGTAGCAAAATCTTCTTTGGCAGGATATTCATTAATATTATATGTTTTCAGTTTCGCTTTGGCAACAGCTGCTTTTATGGCATCGTCCAATCCGCCAATTTTATCGACCAGTCCAATTTTCAAAGCGTCTTCACCCGTCCACACGCGTCCTTCGGCAATGGCTTTAATCTGCATAACGGTCATTTTGCGTCCATTGGCACATCGTTTCACAAACAATTCGTAACCACGGTTGACATAGTTTTGCATCAAATCGCGTTCTTCGGGTGTAAACTTGCGGTTAATGGAAATGGCATCGCTCATTTTATTGGTTTTGACACCATCGTATGTAATGCCGAGCTTTTCGTTCAATCCTTTTATATTGGGGATAACACCAAAAATTCCAATCGAACCGCTAATGGTGTTGGGCTGTGCTATAATCAGATCGGCCATGCACGAAATATAATAGCCACCTGAGGCTGCCAAGTCGCCCATCGATACAATCAACGGTTTTTTGGCTTTCAACATAGTGAGGGCATGCCAGATTTGTTCTGAAGCGTACGCACTTCCACCCGGAGAGTTCACCCTAAAAACAACTGCCTTGACTGCTGAATCTTTAGCCACTGCATTAATTGTTTTTACCATGTCTTTAGCCACTATACCTTCGCCTTCGGCATCGGTAATTTCGCCTACTGCATAAATCACAGCTACTTTATTCTTTTCATATCTGCTTTTATCGGGCACTTTGGTTATAGAAGAATGTTTCACAAAGGTCAGTTCGTCCGTTTTTTTCAATCCTTTGGCGCAAGACCGAATCACGCTGTCAACCTGATCGATATATACCAATGAATCCACCAAACCGTATTCTTTCGATTTTTCGGTAGGCTGAAACATCATCATTTCGTCGGCAAACATATTTAGTTTTTCGAACGGTATTTTGCGCGAAGCTGCAACTTCTTTTATGATTGTATTCCAGATTGAATTCATAAAAACAGTAACCTGCAAGCGGTTGGCATCACTCATTTTAGTGTTCACCAATGGTTCGACAGCCGATTTGAATGTGCCTACTTTAACGATTTGCATTTCAATACCCAGCTTGTCTAAAGTGTTTTTCAAAAACATGGTTTGCGATGAGAGTCCTTTCAGCTCTAACATTCCTTGTGGATTAATCAACACTTTGTCGGCACACGAAGCCAAATAATACATGCGCTGCGAATAATTATCGGCATAAGCCACTACGAATTTCCCCGATTTCCGAAAGTCAATCAACGCGTTCCGTATTTCTTTTATAGAAGCAATACCGCCCACTAGCGAGCCGCCTTTCAAATAAATCCCTACAATGTTGGCATCCTTTTTAGCTTTAGCTATATTGGCTAACACATCGTCAAGCCCGATTGAATTTTCTTCGTGTTTGCCAAGTACCTGAGCAAAAGCCCCTGAAAATGGATCGTCCTGCGAGCGATCAACTAATGTTCCTTCGAGCGTAAGTTCATAAACCGAGTGCGGTTTCAATACCGGAGTGGCATCGTTCGAACTGGCAATAGCGCCAACTACAGCAAAGAAAATAAGTAACCCGAGTATCCAAACAATGATAATGCCTACAACTGAGGCAAGTGTAAATTTCAAAAACTGTTTCATAATGGCATATATGAATTTATTAAAATATCCGAATTGAAATGCAAAGAAAATCATATTTTTTTGACTAACAATGCAAACGTATTAATTTGTTTAAAATATTCACTACCTGAAATAAAAAAAATAAGGAAAACAACACTGTGTTTCCCTTATTTTCGTTTCACTTGCCTGCAATTATTGAATTTCAATGGTTCGTGATGGTTTTGGTTTTGCTTCTTCTTTTTTGGGAATACTTATTTTTAGAATTCCATTTTCATAGGAAGCTTCAATTTTTTCTCCATCGGCTGTCTGTGGCAGCGTGAATGAGCGGCTAAATGATTGATAACTAAACTCTCTTTTGGTGAATTGTTCACCTTCTTTGGTTTCATTTTCCACTTTCTTTTCCGAAGAGATGGTCAATAAATCGTGATCTAATTGCAAATTGAAATCACTTTTATCGAAACCCGGTGCTGCAACCTCTACCTTGAATGCATCGGGAGTTTGTTTTATATTTACCGACGGCAATGTGGTGTTGGTTAATGAAAAATTGCGGTTTGACCAATCGAATAAATCGCCTTCCATAAAACGGTCAAACACGGAAGGTAGCTGGTTTGAAAATCTTACGAGTGACATACTTTAATCCTCCTATTTTAATAAATTAAACATTGAATTTGTTTTCAACCTTATTTGCAAAGTCAATGCCAATGCATAAAAATAGTCAAAATGACACATATTATTTGTGTTGTAATGCCATTATGTCGGTTTTGAGTGTTTTAATAAATTATAGGCTCTTGTATAAATATCAGAAAATAAGTAACTTAATCATTCGATCTACACAAAAATTATATTCATTACAACTGAAAATTTGTCACAATATTATTAAATTTACAAGAAAAAATGTTCAATAAATGTATAAATAAAAATTTTTCAGTACATTTGCCAACTTAAATTTTTATGTTTAATCCAAAAAGTAACACAAATGGTTAAAAAATCTTTACTTTTATCACTTGTAGCCATACTATTTCAAGTGGCAATTATCCCGGTACATGCTGTAAAAGCATATCCTTTTCCAATTACAATTACTCAACCTGATGGTTCTCAACTGACGATTCACCTTCGTGGTGATGAATTTCATCACTTTCAGACTTCAACCGATGGGTATGTTTTGAAAGAAAATGCACAGGGTTTTTTGACCTATGCAACAGTAAATTCAACAGGCGAATTAGTTGAAAGTTCTATTATTGCTCGAAATGAGAACAAAAGGTCGGCTTCAGATTTACAGTATTTAAAAACGATTGACCAAGCAGCGGTTCAACAATCTATTATAAAAGTTGCTCAGAAAAGTAAAATGCTCTTGACGGGTGCTGATAAGCCACGGAAAGCATATCCACTCATTGGTTCACCCAAGGCATTGGTTATTTTAGTGAATTTTACGGATAAGACATTTTCAGTGAGCTCTCCTCAAACTTCTTTTCAGAATTTAGTTTCCCAATCGGGATATAGTGCCAACGGTGGAACCGGTTCAGCAAAAGATTACTTTATGTCAAGTACTTATGGTAAGTTTGCTCCGGATTTTGTAGTTACAGGCCCGGTTACTTTACCTCAAAATATGGCTTATTATGGTGGTAATGACTCAGGTGGAAGTGATAAAAATCCGGCACAAATGGTTTTGGATGCTTGTGCTGCTCTTGCTAAAACCGGTTTTGATTTTACTCCCTACGACACAGATAATGATGGAGTAATTGATAATGTTTTCATTTATTATGCCGGCTATAATGAAGCTGAAGGCGGACCGGCAAATACAATCTGGCCTCACAGATGGTCAATTGCTGATGCAGGTCTTACAAGTGGAAAGTATAGCGGAAAAACAGTTAATGATTACTCATGTACTTCTGAATTGAAAGGTACATTGGGTACTAATATGTGTGGAGTTGGAACATTTTGTCACGAATTTGGTCACGTACTTGGGTTACCTGATTATTATAATACATCAGGAAGTACTACATATATAACGACCTTAGAAACATGGGATATTATGGATTATGGTCCGTATCTGAACAATGGATGTACTCCACCGACTTATTCAGCCTGGGATAGATTCTTTTTGGGATTTTTGACTCCTACTCAAATCAGTACGCCAGCTGACATTACACTTCAACCTATTTATCAGGGTACAACTCCTCCTGCCAGCACAGATGGTCAGGCTTATCTTATTGCAGCAAACACAAGTAATTTGAATGGTGCAGCTCCAAGCCCTGCTGAATTTTTTGTGGTTGAATATCGCAAGCATACTGGTTGGGATACCTATTTAGGACAAGTTGTTGATGCAAGTGGTAATCTTACGACAATACCGGGTGATGGTATGTGTATCTGGCATATTGATTATCTGCAATCTGCATGGGATGCAAATACTCCAAATAATGCGAGCAGTAGCTCTCAAACCGCTTCCAGTCATATGCGTGTATATTTACAGCCACTGAGTGGACAAACTACTACTCCCGGAACTACATTCTCGACAGGATCGTTCACCCCGACAACATGGTCAGGTACAAGTCTGAATAAACCAATCACTAATATTGCAATGACCGCCAATAGTTTGACATTTAAATTTATGGGTGGTGCTCAGGGGCCAACTATTACAGCCGGAACCTTGTCTCCATTTTCGATGACAGTTGGAACACCGGCGGCTACTCAGACACTGACGGTTGGTGGAACTACCTTGACAAGTGATGTGTCGGTTAATTTATCAAATGCCGATAATTTTGATATTAAACTTTCAACTGCCAGCACCTGGGGAAAAAGTGTTACGTTGACGCAAGCGTCCGGAACAGCAAGTGGATCAATTCAAGTGCGATACAATCCAACTTCTGTTGGTACTCACTCCAATCAATTAATACTTACAAGTACCGGAGCTACTACAGTAAATGTTAGCTTGAGTGGAACTACTGTTCTTGGTGCTAATTCTCCTGTAATTTATGCCGGAAAAATTGATAACACTATCGCATTTGCTTCAACTGTTATTTTTAGTACAAACAGTAAAACCATTAATCTGAAAACTACCGACCTCAATAATAGTTTGAATTTGCAACTTAGCGGCACTGATGCTGCTATGTTTAATGTGTCAGCAAGCTCAGTTACAAAAGATCTTGCTAATGGAAATTCTGGAACAAATATTACGGTTAATTATTTACCTACTGCTGTCGGAAATCATACAGCAACGCTAACCATTTCGGGAGGAGGATTAACTCCAGATAGAATAATTACACTCACAGGTACAGGGTTACCAACTTATTGATGATTTTGCTTTATTTTTTAAAAAGGCTTTCCCAAAATCGGGAAAGCCTTTTTTTATTGGTATAACATTCTATATCTTATTAGCATACATTTCATCAATTAGTAATTTGTATTTCTGCATAATGACAGCCCTACGCATTTTCAAGGTGTTAGTCAACTCACCGGTTTCCATGGCAAAACCTTTACGAATTAAGCTGAAACGTTTAATCAATTCATAATTTGCCATCCCTTTTTGCAATTCTTTGATTCTTTCTTTGATTAAATCATTAATTTCCTTTAGTTTAAGCAATTCATCAACACTTTCGTAACTGATTTTATTCTTTTTTGCATATTCTTCGAGTGCAGGGATTGATGGAGCAATAATAGCAGTAACATAATTACGGTCATCGCCTATTACAGCTATTTGCTCGATATATTTATCAACGCCAAGCCGCGTTTCAATTTCTTGTGGTGCAATGTATTTCCCGTTAGAAGTTTTAAATAAATCTTTGATTCGTTCGGTCATAACTATATCATTTCCTTTTATATAACCGGCATCACCTGTTTTAAACCAACCATCGGAGGTGAATGCTTCAGCATTAGCTTCGGGCTTCTTATAATATCCAGGGAAAATTGTTTGTCCTTTTAATTGTATTTCGTTGTCTTCACCTATCCTGACTTCTAAATTTGGCATAATAGTTCCTACTGTTCCTACTTCCCAACCAACATAATTAAAGCAGCTTACAGTGGCAGTACTTTCAGTTAAACCATAGCCGTAAACAATCGGAACGCCGATGCTTCTGAAAAACACCAGTATTTCGTCCGAAAGTTTTGCACCGGCAGTAGGTAGCATATTGGCGTTTTCAATACCCAGAGTTTGTTTAACTTTCGAAAAAATCAATTTGTCGGCAATTTTATATTTTAATTTCAAAAAAACATCTGGTTTTTTATTAACCCGCAAATAATCAATATTGTGTTTTTTACCCGTTGCAATTGCCCAAGTTACAATTCCTTGCATGAATGGTGAGAATTTCGATAAATTTTCATTTACGCCTGCGTACACTTTTTCCCAGAAACGCGGAACTGCACACATCAAAGTTGGACGAACATCTTTAATGGTTTGCTGTATTTCTGTTGGGTTTTGATTGATATAAATTGTCACACCATTGAAAATACACAAATAACACCATGTACGTTCAAAAACGTGTGAAAGTGGAAGAAAAGCGATAGAAGTATCTTTGTCGCTCAGGCTTGTCAACCGATTGGTATTATTTACCAGAGCATCATTAAAACATGAATGCGGTAGCATAGCTCCTTTTGGATTTCCGGTAGTTCCTGAAGTATATAAAATGCAGGCCAGGTCACTTTCAATAGCTTCGTTTTGGCGATGTTCAACTTCAAAGTGTTTAGTCGATTTTTCACCTAAAGCTAATAAATCGGCATAATACATGGCATGGTCGGCGGGTGCAAAAACAACATTCCGATCGAAAGCTATTATTTTTTTCAAGAACTTCGAGTTTTGAAGAACTTCGTATGCCACATTGTATTGTTCCTGATTTCCCACGAAAATCAGTTCTATTTCGGCATCGTTTATGATATATTCTACCTGAGATACTGTTGATGTGGCATACATTGGAATCATTGTTGCTCTGTTAGCATACAAAGCAAAATCGACAATCAGGTTTTCGGCTTTATTTTGTGAAAACTGCGCTACGCGTTGATGCTCAACTAATCCTAATTCAACAAAAGCTTTTGCGATGGAAGAAATCTGATTTGCAAATTCAATCCAGGAAATTTTACTCCATTCATCTGTAAGTTGTTCCCGATACAGCAAAGCCGTTTTATTACCGTATTTTCTTGCTTGAGCAAATGCCATTTGCGAAAGATGAAGATTGTTCATGGTTGTCTTTTTTATAGTTTTATAAAAAATGGATTAACTGATTACAAAGATACAAAAACAGATGAAAATTTTGCACGAACCTGGCGAAAATGTGCAATCTTAGAGTTGCATTTTCTTATAAGTCAGATGAATTGGGTAAGTCTTCCAACGAAGTTTGTACTCGTTCGGTAGAAGTGAGCGTGGATGCTGTTAAGTTTGAAAGGAAGTTATTATCAGAATTGATTTGTTCTAATGCAATTTTAGATACCTGTTGTTGGGATTCTTTTTTACTCGATCCGGTGGCTTCAGCAATATCTCTATGTTGAATTTTTAGGCGCGTCAGAAAAGTGTGTTTATTGATGCCACTCAAAGCATCTTCAACTAAAACAAACTCTGCTTCCAGTTTGTTTTTTTGACACCATTCTATCAATTTAGATTTGAAATTAACTTCATTCCCGGTTATTTCGTCTAAATTGATAAAGGAATGAAACAACCGCTGCTCAACAAATTTTCGACATTGTTTATACCCATAATCGAGGTAAATAGCTCCCATCAAAGCTTCCAGCGCATTTCCGTAGATGTTATTATTTGTATTGGCATTCACGTATTTAGTCACTTTTACCAATCTATCAAGTCCAATTTCGATAGCTAATTGATTGAGCGAATCACGTTTAACGATTTTCGACCGGGTATTTGTCAGAAATCCTTCTTGTTCATTTTCGTAGCGATGATAGAGTATGTCGGTAACAACCGAATTTAACACAGCATCGCCTAAAAATTCCAATCGTTCATTACTTAAATTGTGACCTTTTTCGGTGGGAATAGAAACTGATTTGTGACGAACGGCTAATTGATAATACTCGATTCTATTGGGATAAAATCCCAACACTTGCTTAAATAAAAAATAAGGCTCTTTTCGAGCATTCGAAATGAGCCTTATTTTTAGAATAAAATGCTTAAACACAAATTTATTTTGAGTATTTCTTTACAATAACACTGGCATTATGACCTCCAAACCCAAACGTGTTCGACAAAGCTGCATTAATGATTCTTTTTTGTGCTTTGTTAAACGTGAAATTCAATTTGTAATCAATGTCAGGATCTTCGTCGCCTTCTGTAAAATTAATCGTTGGAGGAACAATATCATTTACAACCGACAAAACAGAAATGATACCTTCTATGGCACCGGCAGCGCCTAATAAATGCCCTGTCATAGATTTTGTTGAGCTGATATTCAGATTATATGCGTGTTCTCCAAATACATCCTTAATCGCTTTTGATTCAGAAATGTCGCCAACCGGAGTTGATGTACCGTGAACATTTATATAATCTATATCTTCGGGATTCATACCGGCATCTTTCAATGCACGTTTCATCACCAAAATTGCTCCAAGACCATCAGGGTGTGTAGCCGTCAGGTGATAAGCATCAGCTGACATACCACCACCAACTACTTCGCAAAGAATATTAGCACCACGAGCAATGGCATGATCCAATTCTTCCAATACTAAACATCCTGCACCTTCACCCATCACAAATCCATCACGGCTTTTGCTGAAAGGACGCGAGGCTTTAGTTGGCTCATCGTTGCGCGTCGATAATGCAGTAAGGGCATTAAAACCACCAACACCACCGGGAGTAATGGCAGCTTCTGCACCACCAGCCAGTATTATATTGGCTTTTCCGAGGCGAATGTAATTAAACGCATCAATCAGTGCATTTGTTGACGAAGCACAAGCCGATGTAGTTGAAAAATTTGGACCACGAAAACCCCACATAATAGAGATTTGACCAGAAGCCATATCCGAAATCATTTTTGGAATGAAAAAAGGATTAAACTTTGGTCCTTGTTCAAGGTTGGTGTAATAATACGCAATTTCTTGCTCGAAGGTTAAAATACCGCCTATACCGGCAGCAAAAATTACACCTACTTCGTCTTTGTCAATTTTTTCTAAATCCACTCCACAATTTTCGATGGCTTCTTTTGCAGCTGCAATCGCATACTGTGCGTAAATATCCAATTTGCGAGCTTCTTTACGGTCGAAGTATTTTGACGGATCGAAATCTTTTACCTCGCAGGCAAATTGAGTTTTAAACTTAGAAGCATCGAAATGCGTAATAGGTCCGGCTCCGCTGACTCCATTCTGAATATTATCCCACAATTCCGGGATAGAATTTCCTAATGGGCTTACAGCACCTAAACCTGTTACTACAACTCTTTTTAATTCCATAATAAATTGCTATCGTGGAAAAAAATTATTTTTGTAAAGCTTCGATGTGAGCGATAGCGTCGCCTACTGTTCCAATTTTTTCAGCTTGTTCGTCCGGAATAGAAATACCAAATTCTTTTTCGAATTCCATAATTAATTCTACAGTGTCCAATGAATCAGCACCAAGGTCGTTAGTAAAACTAGCTGTTGCTACAACATCTGATTCTTCTACGCCTAATTTGTCTACAATAATGGCTTTTACTTTAGCTTCAACTTCTGACATAATTTTTGTTTTTAAGTTTATAAATAGAAATTGTTTTATAATTTTGCGGTGCAAAGGAAACAAATTTTATCGACATTACCGCATTTTCGATGAAAAAAAATGTTATTTTTGCACAAATATCTTGCTTTTGTGCAAGTTTAAACTTTAGTCAATGACTTTAAAAATAGCACTTTTTGCCTCAGGTTCGGGTTCAAATGCTGAAAATATTATTCAGTATTTTTCACGCAGTGAAACAATCGTTTTCCCGATTATTATCTCAAACAAATCGGATGCTTTTGTGCATGAACGCGCCCGTAAACTTCACATTCCTTCAGTAACATTTTCGAAGGAAGACTTTGCTAAAGCCGATTCTATCCTTTTGTGTTTAGAAAAATATCAGATTGATTGTATTGTGTTGGCCGGATTTCTTCTTAAAATTCCACAAGCAATAATTGATGCATTCCCTAACAAAATTATCAATATCCATCCTGCTTTATTGCCTAAATATGGAGGAAAAGGAATGTACGGAAATCGGGTTCATGAGGCCGTTTTTGAAGCAGGTGATACTGAATCGGGTATTACAATTCATTACGTGAACAGTAATTATGATGAAGGAAGTATTATTTTTCAGGCCAAATGTCCTGTTTTAAAAACGGATACGCCTGACCAAATAGCCCAAAAAGTGCATGCATTGGAATATGAACATTTCCCCAAAATAATTGATAAACTTTGGAACTGTAAAATATAAAACTTCCGTTGGTGTTTAAAAAAAATAAATTTACATTTTCTCTCCGTAAGCTAAATCACCTGCATCGCCCAACCCGGGAATAATATATGAATGTTCGTTTAGTTCAGGATCAATAGCTGCTGCCCAAACGGTAGTTTTTGTTTCAGGGAAGTGAGAAGCTATGTAATCAATAGCAGCCTGACTCGAAATCACTGTTGCAATATGAATGTGAGCAGGCTTTCCCTTGGTGAGTAATGCACCGTAAGCCAACTCCATTGAGCTACCGGTTGCAAGCATTGGATCAGTGATAATTAGCGTCTTGCCATCCAAGTTTGGCGAAGCAATATATTCAATAAAAATATCGAATTTCAAAGCGTCTTTGTATTTCCGATATGCCGAAACAAATGAATTTTCAGCACCGTCAAAATAATTCAAAAAACCTGTGTGAAAGGGCAGCCCAGCTCGAAGAATTGTCGCTATAACAATTTTTTCGTCTATAATTTCTGTATTCGCAATTCCTAAAGGCGTTTTAACATCCTCGGATTTATAATGCATCGTTTTACTGATTTCATAAGCCATTATTTCACCAATTCGCTCCATATTCCGACGAAAACGCATCGAATCTTTTTGAATTTTTACTGAACGAATTTCTTTCAAATAATGCTTTAGGATGGAATTATTCTCCGATAAATTTGTAATCTTCATGATATTTTTTTATTTTTATTAAGATAGCATTCTTCTGAAAATAACAATTTAGGTTATTGATAATTTAAATGAATTATTATTATCAAGTTTACTTAAGTACAAAGATAAAGCATTTTTCGATACATTCAAATTATTATGCCTTTAATGAATGATCAATCTTGAGAGTTTAATTCTCTATTTTCATTATGGTTCGTGCGAAAAACCTAACACTTAAATCATTAAATTTAAGATTTTTATTGAACTGGTTTACGTTCTAAGTAAAATTACATTCGATATAGATATAATAACAAATGTGGTTGATTAAATTCCTTTCAAATAATTCAATAGGCTTATATTTAATGATATATGTGTTTAGTGATATAGTTACGATTTTTAAAAATATACTTAATAAAAGTTAAACTACAATCCGAAATGTATATATATTTGATTTTAATACAATAAATTATATATATTTGTGCTCGAAAGTTGTAATTATTTATTAATAGATGCTTTTATTTCAAGAAATACCTGCATTTAAGTCATTTTATTCACGAATTGAGAACTAATCAATCAAAATGATAGTAAAGTATATTATGTTAAATTGATTGGTTTGTATTTATGTTGGGTTAAATGTTTTAATTTGAAAAAAATACGGTTTATTTCCTTACAATTCACTATCCAAAAAGATTGTACTTTGTATTGGATTTTAAAAAATAACCAAAATACAGTACACTTTTATTAAACGAAATATTCTTAAATCGCACTAATTTTTAAATCGCATAAAGTGTTTAATTAATGTCTTCTACGAAGTATGTAGAATACATTAATTTTTTTACCCTTAACGCATTAATTTTAATTTAACTAAGATATATTAAATGTATATTACCAGAATCAAGACGAAAGTATTATTGTTAGTTCTTAACTTATTTTTTTGCGTTGGCATACTTATAGCTCAAAATTCCAAAATTGAGGGAACGGTAGTGGATGAAAAAGGTGAACCAGTCATTGGAGCATCAATTTATCCTTCCGGAAATGCAAAATTGGGAACTATATCTAATATTGATGGAAAATTTAAACTCGAACTTCCGGCTCAGTACATGAAACTCCAGGTTTCATGTGTGGGGATGATATCTCAAGAAATATTGATTAAACCGGTTATGAAAATTGTGATGAATTCCAACAGTCAGGAATTAAAAGAAGTAGTTGTTACCGGAATGCAGAAAATGGATAAACGTTTGTTTACCGGAGCTACTACCAAAGTAGATGCTGATAATGCCAAATTAGATGGCGTTCCGGATATCAGTCGTGCACTTGAAGGAAAAGCTGCCGGAGTAAGTGTTCAAAATGTGTCCGGAACATTCGGTACTGCCCCAAAGATTCGTGTACGTGGTGCTACTTCTATTTATGGTAATTCCAAACCTTTGTGGGTTGTGGATGGTGTGGTGATGGAAGATGCGGTGGATGTTTCAGTTGATCAGTTGTCTTCGGGCGATGCCGTAACTTTGATTTCGTCAGCAATTGCCGGTTTGAATGCTGATGATATTGAAAGTTTTCAGATATTGAAAGACGGTTCGGCAACCTCCATTTATGGTGCCAGAGCCATGTCGGGAGTAATTGTAGTTACTACCAAAAAAGGACAGTCAGGAGTCAGTAAAATTAACTATACAGGTGAATTTACTTACCGGATGAAACCCAGTTACCGAAATTACAATATTTGTAACTCGCAGGAACAGATGGGAATTTACAAAGAAATGGAAGACAAAGGCTGGCTTGAATTTTCTAGCATTGCCAACAGTTCCAGCTCCGGAATTTATGGTAAAATGTATCAGTTGATGAATCAATATAATTCAACCAATGGGACTTACGGTTTGCCTAATACGCAGGCAGCCATAAACAGTTATTTACAACAGGCTGAATTCAGAAATACAAATTGGTTCAACTTGTTGTTCAACAATACAGTCATGCAAAATCATGCTATTAGCATTTCCACTGGAAACGAGAAAGTGAAATTCTACGCATCTTTATCTGTTCTCGAAGATCCGGGCTGGACCAAAGCAAGTTCTGTGGAACGGTATACCGCCAATGCCAATGCCTCGATAAATTTATCAAAAAGCCTGTCATTAAACATATTGACAAACAATTCGTTTCGTTCACAATCTGCGCCCGGAACAATGAGTCAGCAAACAGATGTAGTCAGCGGTGAAGTGAAAAGAGACTTTGATATTAATCCCTTCAGTTTTGCCATGAATACTGCACGAACATTAGATCCGGCTCAGTATTATACCCGAAATTATGCTCCATTTAATATATTCAACGAGCTGGATAATAATTATATAAATTTGAATATTGGAGATATGAAGTTTCAAACGGAACTTAACTGGAAGTTAATCAGGGGATTGGAAATAAATGGGTTGGCTGCCATTCGGTATCAAACTACAACTCAGGAACATTTTATCAAAGACCATTCAAATATGGCAATGGCATATCGTGCCGGAATTGACCCCGAAGATGCAACAATCCGTGAATCAAATCCATATTTATACACCGATCCCGATATTGTAAATGCTTTGCCAGAAACAGTTTTACCAAAGGGTGGAATTTATCTGCGAAATGATTACAGCATGAAACAGATTGATCTGCGTGGGTCATTTACATTTAATCGATCCATTGGCAAAAATGATCAACACATTTTCAGTTTGTTTGGTGGTGTTGAATCAAACTCGACCGACAGAAATGCCGTAAACTTTGAAGGTTGGGGTTACCAGTATGATAATGGTGGAATCCCATTTATTGATTATCATTTATTCAAACAAAAAGGCGAGGAAAATTCAGTTTATTATGGCAATAGCTGGACATACGTCAGGAGTTTAGCCGGTTTTGCTTCGGGCACCTATGCCTACGAATCGAAATATGTTTTGAATCTTACCGGACGTTACGAAGGAACAAATAAGCTGGGAAAATCGTTGCAAGCCAGATGGTTGCCAACATGGAATGTGGCCGGTGCTTGGAATGTCCACGAAGAAAAATGGAATTTCATAAAAAATCTCTATCCGGTTTTATCACACTTAACATTGAAAGCTTCGTACAGCTTGACCGCTGATCGCGGTCCATCGAATGTTTCGAATGCCGAACCGATTTTTAGACCATACACGCCATGGCGTCCGTTTTCGAATGTTTCTGAATCTGGGATTTCACTCGAAGATATTGAAAACAGTGAACTGACTTACGAAAAGAAACACGAACTAAACTTTGGAACAGAAATCGGAATGTTTTCTAATAAAATCAACCTGGCAGTCGACGTTTATAATCGCAACAATTATGACTTGATTGGTGTGATTTACACAGAGGGTGCCGGTGGTGTGATTGCTAAATTGGCAAACGTGGCAAGTATGAGCTCTAATGGTGTGGAAGCTACTTTATCGACCAAAAATTTCGAGTCGAAAGAATTTAGCTGGTCAACTGATTTTACCTTTTCGTTTTCAGCAAATAGAATCACCAAATTAGACTCACGCTCCAATGTTATTCAACTGGTTTCGGGCAATGGCTATGCCTTGAAAGGATATCCGGTTCGTGCTTTATTTTCCATTCCTTTTATGGGCTTGAACGATGAAGGATTGCCAACTTTTAAGAATCAAAAGGGCGAAATAACTACAACTGACATTGATTTTCAGGATTTTAAAAATACGGGGTTCTTGAAATACGAAGGACCAACCGACCCAACCACAACCGGTGGCTTTGGTAATGTTTTCACGTATAAAGCCTTTCGTCTGAATGTTTTTGCTACCTATTCGTTTGGAAATAAAATCAGACTTGATCCGGTGTTTAGGGTTTCTTATTCCGATATGACGGCTTTGCCGAAAGAATTCAAAAACCGTTGGGTTATACCGGGCGATGAAGCTATTACAAATATTCCGGTAATAGCCAGTCGCCGTCAATTTTACAACGATTCGCAGCTTTCTTATGCTTATAATGCTTATAACTATTCCACAGCACGCATCGCCGATGGTGGATTTATCCGACTGAAAGAAGTTTCGTTTTCATACGATGTTCCAACGGCATTTCTGAGTAAAATAAAAATATCCAATCTTCAATTAAAGGTTCAAGCCACCAATTTATGCCTGCTGTATGCCGACAAAAAATTAAACGGTCAGGATCCCGAGTTCATGAATAGCGGAGGTGTGGCAAGTCCAATGCCTCAGCAATACACACTAACATTAAGAATGGGCATTTAATTTTGATTTTTTATTTAAAGTATGAAAACAACTTATTTATATATCGTTTCAATTTTATTACTCTCATTATCAATGAGCTCGTGTGCTGATTTTCTGGACAAAGAACCCGACAACCGAGGTACTATTTCTACTCCCGATCAAATTACAAACTTGCTTGTGAATGCCTATACCGATCAGAATTATGCCGTGTTAGCCGAGTTAAGCAGCGATGACTTTGTTGATAATAATGCTCCTGATGCCAGTGGAAATCGGTTTAACCTGGCTTCGCTTGAACGGATGGACGATGAAATTTTTGCTTATCAGGATGTGATTTCATCCGATCAGCAGGATTCGCCATCGGAGGTATGGCGTGGCTGCTATCACGCCATTGCGGTTGACAATCAGGCTTTACAATCCATTGCCACATTAGAGAAACTTGGGCGTGCAGATGAAGTAAAGGCACAAAAAGGTGAGGCACTTATTTCACGGGCTTACCATCATTTTATATTGGTGAATATTTTTTCTCAGGCATACAAAAATGATACCTTGAGCCAATCAGATGCCGGAATTCCGTATGTTACTGCTCCCGAAACTAAAGTGATGGTTCACTATGACCGATCGAATGTGGCTGAGGTTTATAAAATGATACAAACCGATATCGAAGCCGGCATAGGTTTGATAGACGATAAAAATTACTCAGTGCCAAAATATCATTTTAATTCAAAAGCTGCACACGCATTTGCTGCCCGGTTTTATTTGTACAAGCGTAATTATGCCAAAGTGATTGAACATGCCAACTTGGTAATTGGCACAAATCCGGCATTTTATCTACGCAACTGGAATGCCGATTGTCCAACTTTTGATGCATTTGCGGGTTTATGGATTAGCTCATCAGCAAACAATAATTTCATGTTACTTCCAACTTTCTCGTTGTTAGACAGGTTGTTTGGCACACGTTATTCTTGCAATGGTGATGCAGCAAAATCAACCATATATGGCACCGGACCTACTTGGGCGGCTTACTCTTTTCCGCCGTGTTTAAGTGGACGCTTATACATTCGTGGAAGTCAGGATTATGGGCTGTTTTTTCCAAAATCCGGCGAATTTTTTGAATATACTGATAAAATTGCCGGCATTGGGTATCCTCATATCGTAAAAGCCGAATTTACAGGCGATGAAACTTTGTTGTGCCGCGCCGAGGCGTTGGTGTTTTTAAACAGACTGCCTGAAGCGTTGGCTGATTTGAAAGCTTTTGATGATTCGCGTAAAATGATAGGAAAAACTCAACCTGATTTGACCGATGCATTAATAAAAACATTTTATAAAAGCACAAATCCATTGTTCAGTAAACCGTTTAATACGCAGCAGATGTCTCCCGATTTTGTGGTAACAGATGCACAGAAACCCTATCTCGATTGTGTGTTGCATTTCCGTCGACTGGAAACGATATTTGATGGCTTACGGTGGTTTGACATTAAGCGTTATGGAATTGAAATTACACACAAAATAGGAAAAGATCTTGTGATTAATCTGACTTGGAACGATCCTAGGCGAGCCATTCAAATCCCAAATGAAGTGATTTCTGCAGGTCTAACACCGAATTTGAGAATGGTTAATCCTCAATCGTCACAAGATAATGTATTATTAAATGTTTCACCTGAAAATTAATTATCGCTGCATGAATAAGACACTAAAATATATTACTTTGTTTGTTTTGTCGCTTATTTCGTTGGTGGCATGTAATGACAATGAGATGTTAGGACCAACCATTTTCGATACGGTTAATCACGGTTTGGATTCATCATCCTACTCGTTCAAATTTGATAGTTATCTGAATGATAATTATCTGAAACCTTACAATCTTTATTTTATTTATAAAATGGAAGATAAAGGCACTGATATGAACTATAATTTGGTGCCACCAACCTTTGACAATGCCCAGAAAATGGCAGTTCTTGTCAAATATCTGTGGTTTGATGTTTACACAAAAATTGTAGGGACCGATTTTATGAAAACAAATTCTCCTCGTATCATTCAATTAATCGGATCGCCTGCTTACAATCCTGTAAATGGTACCATGTTATTGGGTTTAGCCGAAGGCGGGCTTAAAATTTCGTTATTCAGAGTTAATGATTTGAACACGAGCGATATAATAACTATGAACGAGTATTATTTTAAAACCATGCATCACGAGTTTGCTCACATTTTGCATCAGAAAAAAACCTATCCTAAAGAATTTAACTTGATTTCTTATGCTAATTACGAACCCTTTAGCTGGCAGGACAGAGATGAAAAAGTAGCTCAATCATTGGGTTTTGTGAGTCCTTATGCCGGTTCGCAAACACGCGAAGATTTTGTTGAAACAATTGCAAATTATATTGTCAAAACTGATGCGCAATGGAATACCATTCTATCAAATGCTTCACAAGGTTGGGTCTTGAGTGGTAATACCTATATCCCAACAGCCGATACTGATGGTGTAGATGGTAGAGCGGTTATTTTGCAGAAATTAGCAATTTGCAAAACATGGTTAAATGATTCATGGAATATTGACCTTGATGCGCTCCGTCAGGAAGTTCAGACACGTCAGGCAAATATCAACATGAATCAACTTCTTAGCTCTATTAATAACTATTAAACCAATTTTTTAGAAACGACCTATGAAATTTGTCAATTCAATCATATATTTATGTTTAGTGCTTTTAACAGTCTCTTGTACGTTCGAGGAACCAAATTTATTCTCCGAAACTGCTGCAAATCGCATTGAGAATGCAAAAAAAGATTACAACAACGTTTTGTGCAGTTCGTCAAACGGCTGGGTAATGGATTATTTCCCAAATCCAACTACCGAAGGCTATACTTTTCTTGTAAAATTCAATACTTCCGGTGCAGCTTTTATTACAGGCAAAAACAAATACCTGAGCAATAAACTTACCACCGACACCTGTATGTTTCAGTTGATTGCCGATGACGGTCCTGTATTGACATTTAATACATACGGAAAAAATGGTGTATTACATTTATTTGCAAATCCGGTAGATCCTGCCGGTACGTCAAACTTAGATGGTATCGGATTGGGAGGTGATTATGAGTTTATTGTAATCAAAGCTACTGCCACTGAAGTAAAGTTAAAAGGAAAGAAATGGGGAGCTTACGTGTATCTTCACAAACTTGATGACAATCAGGTTTGGTCACAGTATTTTGATTTGTTGGATAATATGAATAACACGCTTTTTGCTAATTCAAAGAATATCTTAAATCTGATTGTCAAAACCGATACGATGCCAAGTTATTATGGTACGACACACATTTTCAAAATTATAAAAAACGGACAAGATCCATTGGTTGATGGGGCGTATTATCCATTTATTATTACGACCACAGGTTTACGGCTATATTCGTCCTACAACTCTAATAATACAGATTTTCAGACTTTTGTATTGAGCGATGACAAACAAAAGTTAAATTGCAAAGAAGCTGATGGTTATTTAACCGGGCCTAACCCAGAAAAATATTATATGTCGAGTACGGTTACATGGAATTTTCTACTTACAAGCCCGATGGGAACAAAGTTTGATTCTATATACCAAAAAGTCGTAGCCGATTGTCAGTCTGTATTTAAATTAAAACTTTCAAACCTGTATTTCAAATACAATGCGACAACTAAATTCTATAATTTACAATTTAAGCTTGGAACAATTATTGGAAACTTTGATTATGTACGTTCTGATTTAGGTAATAATAAAGTTAATTTCAAGTACAATGGAACTGCTGACAAAAACGGATTAAACTTAATAAGTAAAATTAATAGTTCACAGATTTTAGTTAATTTTATTTCTCAAAATTACGTAATTTCTGCTGATTGTGGATTAAATTTAAGTGTTTTGAAATTAACAGCCGAAACAGATTCAACAATTTCATTTTACATATCTCTTTGATAATACAAACAATTTAAAATAGAAAATTATGAGAAAAAAATTACTTCTGTCAATTGCACTAAGTGTAGTTGTGGCCTGTGCAAGTGCTTTTAATAGCAATAACTTCACAAGTACAAAAAATAAAGTTGTTTTGAATAAAACAGCTTCATTGAAAAAGGAAAAACAAAAAGTTTTTCAGGCTAAAACAGCTATTCCGGTTAGCGATTTGATTCGGTTAGGTAAGAATGAAAATATTTTGAAAGCAAGTCGTGTTAAAAATGTCGCTGTTACACCGCTTTATAACAGACCAACAGGAACTTACATTCCAAGTATGATTGGAAATGAAGACCCACAATATCTTGGCTACTCCTATTCCACGCCAGGTTTTTCGGGTTCAGCCTATTCCATTCCATGGACTTTTAGAAACTTGTCGACTGGTGCAACATCGTATAGTTGGAACTGGGGTGATTCCATTGGAGTATCTACCGCTGCAAATATTGATTTGAAAGACGGAAATAATAATTTTCTAGTAAACGGAGCATATTATGTGCCTACTCTAAATGCTATAAATGGCATTGATACAGTATCTTATCAAATTTCTGCCGGTGGAGCAGATTATCCATTGTTGTATGTGAGTACAGATACTCGCTATGTTGGAGTTCCCGATTTTTTCTCCAATACTGCTGAAGGAAATTCGAATGGTAATAGTATTTGGTACGTTGGTGCTTCAGGCGGAACTTCGCTTACTGGTTCAGGACAAGGTTATTTCTTCGGAACATGTTTGAGAGCTGCCGATGGAACGAACGGAACAAAAGTGAATGCTTTGGTCAATGTCTACGAAAAACCGATGTCGCCCCTGGTAATCAAAGATGTATGTTTATTTGGTGTGTCAGTCGATGGAAATGTACCGGTACCTACCGATAAATTTCTTACTTTATCGGTTATCAAAATTGATGAAAGTGGACAATTAACTACCGATACCTTGGCAAGTTCTCAAATTTCGGGTGCTGATGTAATTACTGATTCTTATAAAAATTGTTATTTCCCATTTACATTTGTTGAAACAGACCCATCGACTGGATTTGAAACACCTATGACACTGGTTGTAAATGATGCTTTTGCCATTGTGCTTTCCGGATTAGAACAACCCGGAATGGATTTTGGTATTTTATCAGATTATGGCAATCAGATTGATGGTTCTTCATACTTTATGAAAGTTGATGCAGTTACAGGAATCTCTGATGGTGGTTTGTACAAATCTTCCACAACCAAGATGAATATGTACTTCATGATGAATTCATATTTTAATTTTCTACACGCCGACAGCCAGACTCAGACATTGAATGCTCCAGCTAACGGTGGTAGTGCCGTTGATAGTTCGAATAATGCGGGAGCTCTTGTTTATTCATTTTTTAATTTAACTGACAGCGTAACTAACGATGTAATGGTATGGATTGATAATGCAACTTTGCCCTCATGGTTGACGGTTTCGTATGATGATTCTTATTACAAGGATTATAATGCCTTGATTTTTGATTTCACAGCTGAAGCTTTGCCAGTAGGTGTTACTAACAGATCTGCCAATGTTGTATTTAATTCTTATGGTGCCCAAACAACGATTACTGTTATACAGAATGCTGCAACTGGTTTAAATACATTGAAAAATAGAAATGCGAGTGTTCATTCAAATCTTAATTCATTCAGTCTTACCTATACAAACGATTTCAATAAAGCCTCTCTGTACAATATATCCGGACAAGTTGTGGCTGAATATGAACTCTCAAATTCCGGTAATTACATTATTTCTACTGATAATTTACCCAAAGGAATTTATGTTGTTAAATTTTCTGGAGCTAAAACTGAGAATATAAAGGTAGTACGTTAGATTATCATTTTATTCAACACAGTGTCAATAATTTATTGACACTGTGTTGAATAAACCAGTTACAATATCGTTAATTTTAAAAACAAAAATTTTATGAGACTAAAATTACTTCTAATTGCTGTATTATCAGCATTTATTTTCACTGCGGTAGCGAATACCACAATAGGGATGCGCAACAATGTAATTGTAAATCCTTTGACAATAAGCTTAAAAGGAAACATGAAACATGGAAAAGCTCAGGCAATTCCTACATTTAATCAAACTACAACTCAATCAAAAATCAAGGCAGTTAATCCAATTAGTACCTTACCGTATGTTGAGAATTTTGACAATGCTGACATAACAACAGATGGCTGGTTAATTTCAGACCCTTCGACAACTGTAACGACTAAAATGGGTGTTGGCTCTTTATCCGGTTTAGCTTCACTTTCGGGCAGTTCTTATTTAATTTCCGGATATGATGCATCTGCTTCACGCAATGCTTGGGCTTTTTCTCCTGCATTGAGTTTGATGGCTGGTGTAACCTATCATGTTTATATTTATGCTTACGCTCCAGGCTATAACAGTGTAAATGATGAGTTTA
>Ga0214228_1000138_pt1 | contig 24301 bp, 21 predicted proteins | sample TroBogypolimnion_21_FD_153066 | JGI IMG/M metagenome (GOLD analysis project Ga0214228, IMG submission 153066) | Freshwater microbial communities from Trout Bog Lake, WI - 05NOV2007 hypolimnion | ecosystem: Environmental > Aquatic > Freshwater > Lake > Hypolimnion/Profundal zone | place: Trout... | reverse complement strand
CCGGCTTTGTGTGCAATTGCCGAAGACGTTTATAAAGTGCATGCCATTTGTGTACGGTGCGGTGCGCTGGCTTATATTTCGCATCGGTTGGTGAATAGTGACAAACGCGTATTGTTGGGGGAAATGACTGAATATGAACCGATTTGCAGAGACTGCTATAATAAAATTAACGTTAAATGATTGGTTGATTAGTTGAATGGTTAATTTATTCATCTGTTTCGTTTCAAATAATGGAAATAAATCCTTTAGCATAAACCCTTCAATTTATAAATTAGACTGAATACGGACTAATCAAGAAATGAACTAACTAACCAATTAATCTGCCAAAAAATATGAATTCAAAACCTTATACTTTCGATCGGGTGGTGCGAATGCTTATCGGTTTATCGGTTTTAACATTGATTTTTTTTCTTGTCGAACGGTTAAGTAACGTTTTGCTTCCATTTTTTATAGCTTGGTTGCTGGCTTACTTGTTACAACCGATTGTTTCATTTTTTCAACACAAACTCAAATTCAAAAGCCGTATTTTATCCATTCTTGCAACTCTTTTGCTCTTCTTTGGGACGATTACAACTGTCATCTGGATCTTAACTCCGATTATAAGTGCAGAAATTCAAAAACTCTCACAACTTGTGGTTGATTATTCCAAAAACATTAATGTTAACTCTTATATTCCAGTTGCCTGGCAACGTGAAATTCAGCATTATCTGGCGCACCTAAACTTTCAGACGATTCTGAAAGATGAAAATATTATGTCGGCTATTCGTAAACTTGCACCGCAATTGTGGGATTTTATCAATGGCTCGTTGGATTTTGTGCTTGGATTTGCTGTTGTTATTATCGTTTTTTTGTATCTTATTTTCATTCTGTTGGATTACGAAAAAATCTCTGCTTCTATGTTTGGCATTATTCCTCCCAAATTCAAAACCCTTATAACTGAAATTATTTCGGATGTTGAGATTGGTATGAACCGCTATTTTAGAGGTCAGGCAATTATTGCGTTCATAGTCGGTGTGTTATTTGTAATTGGTTTCAGTATTATCGGTTTGCCGTTATCTATTATCATGGGTTTGCTTATCGGTCTGCTCACCATGGTGCCTTATTTGAAAGCGGTTGCCATTATTCCAACCTTGCTTCTAGGGTTATTGCAATCGATGGAAACTGGGCAGAGTTTTGGATCGGTAGTCATCGGAATTGCAATTGTTTTTGTGCTTATTCAAACTTTTGAAGATATGTTTTTGGTTCCCAAAATCATGGGTAAAGTTACCGGGCTCAATCCTGCCGTTATTTTACTCGCTTTGTCGGTTTGGGGCTCACTTATGGGTATGGTTGGGATGATTATTGCACTCCCAATGACCACCTTGATGATTTCGTACTATAAACGATTCGTGCTCAACGACAATAAAAATATAATTGCTGATTAATTTTTGTACTTTCCTTCCATTTTCAGTTGGTCAATAAACCGCTTTTATAATAGGACAATGAAATTAAAACTCTTTCTGTTTCTGTCATTTCCGACTTTAGCCTTGTTTGCGGGCAATCCGGTAGATAATTTTACAACAAGTCCTCTACTGCAGAATGCGAACATCAGTTTATTAGTTCGGGATTTGAAAACGGGTGAAACGCTTTATCAGTTTCGTCCGAACAGTTTGACCGCACCGGCTTCGACTATGAAATTAGTCACTACTGCCACGGTGTTGGAGCTTTTTGGTGCTGATTTTCGTTTCGAAACCAAATTAGCTATCGATGGTTCAGTTGGTACCGACAGTATTTTGAATGGTAATTTGTGGGTTATTGGCGGAGGTGATCCTACCTTGGGCTCTGAAAAGTTGGGCGAAAAAGATTTCTTTCCTAACTGGATAAAAGCGCTAAAAATAGCTGGCATTAATAAGATTAACGGACGCGTTATTGCCGATGAGAGTGTTTTTGAAAGTCAGGTAATCAATCCTAAATGGACTTGGGAAGATATGGGAAATTATTATGCACCGGGCATTCACGGTATTTCCTATTTAGATAATACGTTCAAAATGGTTTTTCGGTCGGGAAATATCGGGACAACACCTCAAATTTTACGAACCGAACCAGAAATCCCCGGTTTGGGCGTTGATAATCAATTGAGAAGTTCGAAAATTGAGTACGACAATGCCTATTTTTATGGAGCACCTTATTCGAACGAACGAAGTATATATGGCGAAATTCCGTCAAATAGAACCGAATTTGTTGTCAAAGGTGATATACCGAATCCTGCATTGTTATTGGCACAACATTTTCATAAACGATTGATCGATAATGGTTTCCTTGTGAAATATTTCCCGATTGTTCAATCGAATCCGGCGATTAACCGAAAGATTATTTACAGCTATTTTTCACCCACAATTCGTGAAATAATCACCGAAACAAACGTAAAAAGCAACAATCATTTTGCCGAATACCTTTTCAAGTTTATCAGCACAAAAGAACATCAAACCGGATCAACCAAATCATCAATCACCGATATTCGCTCGTACTGGAAATCGAAAAATTTGCCTGTGAATCAGTTGGTTCAGTACGATGGTTGCGGACTTTCGCCTTGTGATGTTGTTTCAGCAAATTTTTACGTTGAACTACTTTCATATATGCGAAATAAAAGCAAGTATTCCGACGATTTTTATAACAGTCTGCCCGTTACAGGTGGGCGTGGCACATTATCTACATTGCTTGTGAACACACCGTTGCAAGGAAAAATTCATGCAAAAAGCGGAACTATCGAAAATGTAAAATGTTATGCCGGCTACATGGAACTTCAAAACAGAACGCTCGTTTTTGCACTTATGGTTAACAACCCCAATGGAACCACACATGCGGTTGTGAGTAAAATGGAGAAATTTCTTTTGCAAATAGCCGTCCCATAATCCAACTGCTGGAAACAGTTTTAACCGTATTTAATCGCAAACAAGTCATTTTTTAATAAAATTAAGTCGTAAGAAAATGGATGAACTTAGCAAATTCCCCCTTCGGGGATTAGTGGGTTTGTTTGTTAATCAAACTCACTCCACCAATGCGTTACTTTGGGAGATGATTCGAAAAGAGTTGCTTCCTGAAGGTTTTGTTGTGTATACCGATTTTCAAACGGCTGGTAAAGGTCAGCCCGGCAATGTTTGGGAATCTGAAACGGCACAAAATTTACTTTTCAGCCTGATTCTTTATCCGAACCATATCCCTATGGACCAATTGTTTCTGATTTCTCAAATTGTTAGTTTGGGTATTAAACAGGCTTTATGCGAAATAGTTGACAATATTAGCATTAAATGGCCAAATGATATTTATTGGAACAATAAAAAAATAGCTGGAATTCTGATTGAGAACTCTTTACAGGGGAAAAAGATTAAAACCGTTGTGGGTATCGGTTTAAATGTAAATCAGAAAAACTTTACGAGTGATGCCCCAAATCCGGTTTCGCTATTTCAGATTACAGGTAAATCTGTAGACAGAAAGCAATTGTTAGAGCGGATTTGTGAGAACATTCTGAACATTTATCACAATCCTGACTTCGAGAAAATTCAATCTGAATATGCTGAAAATATCTATCGGAAAGTTGGTTTTTTCAATTACAGTACCTACAATGAAGCATTCCGTGCAAGAATAGTTTGCGTTTATCCCGACGGACAGCTGCTTCTCGAAACCGAAACAGGTGAGCGGAAAGCTTTTTACTTTAAAGAAGTAGAGTTTTGTTGAATGGTTAATAATCAATACCCATTAAACTTCTTCATAATCAACATACTCGCCTTCCGTATCGCCAAATATTTTTGATTTTGGAGTTGGCTGTGGATTTTTTTGCGACTGCGAGTTTTGATTTTTATTTTTTCCAAAACTAAATATGGAACGAATAAATCCAAAAACGGTGGAGATAATCATTAAACAGATTACCAACACAAAAATGACGATAAAAAACAAAAAACTTAGCATATTAAAAAACTTCTTTTGCCACTCGCTTCACGCTTTGAGTAGCCATCATGCTGTAAAAATGTATGCTTGGTACGCCGTGTTTGATTAAATCCCGTGCTTGTTTCGTGCACCATTCAATTCCTACTTCCACGGCTTGGGCATCTGTATTGCATTTTCTCAATTCAGAAGCAAATTCTTCGGGAATTTCTGTGCTGAAAATCTTTGGTAATACGGTCAGTTGATTAGCAAGCGTTATGGGTTTGATACCCGGAATTATAGGAACATTTATTCCGTTTGCCTTGCATTTTTCTACAAATTCGTAGTATTTCCGATTGTCGAAAAACATTTGAGTAACCAAATATTCCGCACCGGCATCCACCTTTTGTTTGGCATAAAACAAGTCAGATTCCATGTTTGGAGCTTCCTCGTGTTTTTCGGGATAACATGCCATTCCATACGAAAAAGGCGTTATCGGTGATTTCATTTTCGAACCATCTAAAAATAATCCCAGATTAAAATTATTGACCTGCACTTGCAGTTCGGTGGCATTTTTATGACCGGTTGGTAAAAATTCCCGTTCATGTTTGGCTTTGTCACCGCGCAGCAAAAGTAAATCGGTAATTCCGAGAAATTGCAAATCAATCAGGGCGTATTCCGTTTCTTCACGGGTAAAACCGCTACAGATGACATGTGGAACAACCGCAATTTTGTATTTATTTTGAATGGCAGCAGCTATGGCTACCGTTCCGGGACGGTGACGCTCGGCAACTTGTTCAAAAAGTCCCGGTTTATTTTCTTTGAAAACCAATTCACTGCGATGTGTGGTGATATTGATATACTTTGGGTCGAACTCACGCAAGGTGTCTATCGTTCGGTAGACCGTTTCAATGCCATTGCCTTTCAATGGTGGCAATAATTCAAACGAAAATGCAGTTGATTGGACGGATTTTATTTTTTCTACAACACTCATCTAAAATTAATAATTCAGGATTAATAATTATAATTTTACATCTTTTTTTTTTGAAACATATTCAAAATGAGATGCAAAAGTACTGTTTTTTCAGTTTCTATGAAACTCAATGAAGCTTGAACACTGAAAAACTGTTCAACTTTATCCAAACTATTTTCTAAAATTCTACCAAATAAGCCAATAATCCCAGTAGAATTAAAACAATTCCGGTTACAAGTTTTTCGTGATGCTCCATGAAATCGGTTTTAAGTTTGTTGATTCCTTTTAAACCGAACCAAACCAAACCAACCATAACTGTCAGCGTTACAAAAAGATAAACGGTCGATACAATAAGAATACCCAACCAGCCTTTTGTGGCTGCCTGAAAATAATATGCTTCAATTTCGAAACAGGGCGACAAAAACATACCAATACAAAGAGTCAACAGAATGGCTGTTTTTGATTTTTGATTTTTTAATTTTGTTTTATCAATTTCGAAATGAAGGTGATGATGATGTGCAGATTTTAAATCGAGTAAAATATAGATAATCCCAATAATTAGAAGAATTGACGGAGCCGCCACATGAGTTATGTAACTGTAGTTTTCGGAAAGTTTGATGCCTACAAAACCAACAATAATTCCAATAATGATGGTGCTCAGCGTGTGCGAAAAGCCGGTAATAAGCGTGGCAAAAATGGATTCTCTATTCGTCCATTTTTCAGTTTTTGAAATAGCAATTAACGGAAGCCAATGATTTGGAAACAAGGGATGTATAAGTCCCAAAATCAAACTGCCTATAAAAATTTGCCACATATTGATGTATCGGTTTTGTATAAAATATCGGTTCAGAGTTTAGCCCTATAATAACGCCATTTTCTGATTTTTGTTTAAAAGCTTGTTTTTATGAAATTAAATTTTTCGCAAACGCGTTTTTGTAGTAAGTCTTTTCGAAACTAAATCAACTTGCTCCCATAGAATTAAATCGGTACTGTCATTCAGTTCTAATTTGCCCGAATTACCCAGCAATAATGCTGGTCTGGAAATACAGGCAGCCATAAATTCAAAAACTGAAAGTGTAGAAAACTGACTTGCAAATTCAGAGATAATGACGTTAATTTCTTCGGTTGAATCCGTTCCAAAGTCAATCAACAAAGGCCTCTTTTGTAGTTTAAATTCGCTTCTAAAATCAAAGTAATTGAAATTTTCAACTGCATTTTTTAAAATTTTAGGGGTAGAGTTTTGTTTTATTGAAACAATCTCACCTGTAATAATTCCATCAAAGAACAAAGTCTGGGCCGATTCTGACTGATTATTGCTTAAACTAAAAATCTGTGAAATACAGTTATTTTCGCTCCGTTCAATCACAACTTGTCGAAGAATATTTTCCGGCGAGCAAAAAACTAACAGACTGCTTACCCGATTCATTTTTTTGAATGTAAAAATCGCCTGTTCAACACTTTTTGTATTAACCGCAATGAATCGTATTTTAGTTTCAATTTATACTCCGATTTCTCATGATTTAAGACCATACGGAAACTATCCTGTTTTCTTGAATCAAAAATACGCATTAATGAAATGCTGTCAATTTGTACGTTTTGTTTGCCTTTATAAGCTTTACAACCCAACAATTCGCCCGAGATGGACTTAATTTCTAATTTTCGTTTAGCATTAAACCTAAAAGTGTAACGGCGCAACAGGCTATCGTTGTGAATTTTCTGGCATACACTGTCAGTTATTCCACCGACATAATTTATACGGAATATAATTTGGTGTCCAATGCACGAATCACTCGGTGCCACTCGTTGCAAAAACCTTAACAAATAGCTGTCACCCAACATGAAACCATTGCTTGTATTCTCAAAATCCAACCGGGTGCGGGCGGAATCTTTTGTTAAATGATATTGTGTTCGTTTATTCCAGATATTTAATTTAACAATTGATAGTTGTGTTGAATCAACATAATGATATTTCCCTTTTTTAACGGCATGTTGCAAATCAGCTAATTGGTTGAGTACATTGTCGTAAATATTTTCGAATCGCTGTGGGTTTTTAGTGTACCAAACTAATGAAGAATCAAACTGAGCTTGTGTAATATCGTATTTTTTGAAAATATAACGATAATAGGGAGCTTTTTGTGAATATTTTCCGTATAAAACTCCTTTTTCTGCCATCGAGGCATCGGCTTTATGCATTTCGGTTAGCACTTCAGTCATTTTCCTTTGACTCAACACACCGGAAGGACGACCATCGCAAGCCGTGAAAATCATAGCAACACCTAACAGGAAAAGGAATTTAACAAAAGTTTTATTCTGCCGGTTGAACATCGTTATTTTTTTTTGTTTCAAAACTGTCATTCAGCTCTTTGCGATAAAAAATTAGAATAATTCCTACTGCAACACTTATGGATGCATCTGCCACATTAAAAATCGGACTAAAAAACAAAACATCTCCGTAAGCATTTTTGATTAAAGGAAAATACAACATATCAACCACTTTTCCATAAAATAAAGAAGCATAGCCGCCTACTTCGGGCATAAAAGTGGCAACATGACCATAACTGTCGGTAAAAATCAAGCCGTAAAAAAGTGAATCAATAATATTTCCGGCTGCTCCTGCCAACACTAACGAAACCGTCAGAATATAACCGGTTCGGACTTGTTTTTTAATTAAAGTGTGAATGTAATATGCCAGTGCGGCAACGGCAATAATTCTGAAAAGTGTGAGAAAAAGCTTGCCAATCAACTCCATACCAAATGCCATTCCGTTATTTTCGATAAAATATATTTTAAACCAGCTGAACACATCAACGTGTTCCCCCAGGTTAAAATGAAGTTTTATGTAAATTTTTGAGGCTTGATCAATACATAAAACCAGGAAAATAAGTAGAATAGATTTTTTTGTTACTGACATATGGGGATTTTAGTGGCTTCGTTCAAACACAAATTCGGCAGCAGACTTTTGTCCCGCTGCCGAATTGTAGGATATTTAGCAATTATTTTTGATCGTTTTTAGCCTCAATGCTCAATGTGGCATGTGGTACAGCGCGTAATCGTTCTTTTGGAATTAATTTTCCCGTTTCGCGGCAAATTCCATACGTTTTATTTTCAATCCGAATCATTGCCGATTGCAAATGTTGAATAAACTTCATCTGTCTTTGAGCTAACCGTCCGGCTTCTTCCTTCGAAAGGGTTGCAGCACCTTCTTCTAATACTTTAAAAGTAGGTGATGTATCCATTACATCATTGCCGTCTAAATTGGAGATTGCATTTCGCAATTCTTCATATTCTCGTTGAGCTTTATCAAGTTTTTCGGTAATCAACGCACGAAATTCTTCTAACTCAGCGTCCGTGTATCTTGTTTTTTCAGCCATAATAGTTTTTTTTCTAAAGTAAACAAATTGTCTAAATAAGACTTGAAATCAGTTTTTTATATTGTCTGCGAAAATAGCTAAATACTTTCAGATTGACAATTATTTTTATATTTAATTTGAAATAAATTTCACAAACTTTTTTGAATCGAAATATTTACCGTATAATCTTCAAAATCAAGCAGGGTAGCATCCTTTAATTTAGGTACTAACAATACAGAGTTAGCTAATGTTTGCGAAGCTATGTAATTTGCATATTCTTGAACTGCAGCTTTAATTTCGTCTCGACTTTCAATTTCCACCAAAATCTTATCAACGATTTCGTAACCGTTTGATTTGCGGATATTTTGAATGCGGTTTACTAACTCGCGAGCAATACCTTCGCGCACCAATGCGTCGGTTACGGTAATGTCGAGCGCCACGGTGAGTTTTCCTTCGTTAGCAACCAACCAGCCCGGCATATCTTCGGTAATGATTTCTACATCTTCTGGAGTCAATTCCACATCGCCGGTAGGCAAGGTTAAAGTGTATTTCCCGTTACGTTCTATCTCGCTGATTTCGTGATTTCCAAACGAATTCATTGCATTAGCAATTTCCTTCATCTGTTTACCGTATTTTTTCCCAAGTGTTTTGAAGTTTGGCTTGATTTTTTTTACCAGATTTTCCATGTCGTTGTCGGCCGGAATTACCTCAATTTCCTTTACGTTCACCTCTGCTTTTACCAAATCGGCAATGTAGCTTAGTTGTTTGAAGGTAGTTTCGTCGGGAGCAGGAATGACGGCTTTGGTCAATGGTTGACGCACCTTTTTGTCGGCTTTGCGGCGCAATGCCAATATCATAGACGATGTTTGCTGCGCCAGTTGCATACAAGCTTCCAAGTTGCTGTCAATCAGTGCTTCATTGTGCGTTGGGAAGTTAGCCAGGTGAACAGATTCACTGTTGTCTTTTCCGGTAACGGCATTCAAATCGAGGAATAAACGGTCGGCAAAGAATGGCGCAATAGGTGCCATGAGCTTAGTAACAGTCTCCAAACAGGTATAAAGTGTTTGGTAAGCCGAGATTTTATCTTCGTTGTACTCGCCACCCCAATAACGTTTGCGGTTCAGACGTACATACCAGTTACTCAGATTTTCGCCCACAAATTCGGATATAGCACGGCCTGCGCGGGTTGGTTCGTATGTTTCGTAATATTCTTTTACGTCTTTTACCAGCGTGTTGAGCAATGAAATAATCCAGCGGTCGATTTCCGGACGGTTCTCCAATGGTATTTCGGCTTCTGCGTAAGTGAATTTATCCACATTGGCATAAAGCGAGAAGAACGAATAGGTATTATAAAGCGTTCCGAAGAATTTACGGCGAACCTCGTCGATACCTTCCGAATCGAATTTCAGGTTATCCCAGGGCGACGCATTGGTCATCATGTACCAACGCAACGGATCGGAACCGAATTTTTCGATAGTTGAGAATGGATCGACACCATTGCCCAGACGTTTCGACATTTTGTTGCCGTTTTTGTCCAAAACAAGCCCATTAGAAATTACGCTTTTAAACGCAACTGATCCACGAACCATGGTGCTGATAGCGTGAAGCGTAAAGAACCAGCCACGGGTTTGGTCAACACCTTCCGAAATAAAGTCGGCAGGGAAGTTCGTAGCGTTATCAATCAGTTCTTTATTCTCGAACGGATAATGCAACTGCGCATACGGCATAGCGCCCGAGTCGAACCAAACGTCAATCAGGTCGAGCTCACGTTTCATGGCTTTGCCTGAGGCCGACACCAGCACGATGCCATCCACGTACGGACGGTGCAAATCTATATTTTTTACTGCATAATTTTCGGCAGTATATTCACCCACTTTAAAGTTCTTGTATGGATTTTCGGTCATAAATCCGGCTGCGATTGATTTCTCAATTTCAGCAACGAGCTCTTCCACTGAACCAATGCAGATTTCTTCAGTTCCATCTTCGCTACGCCAGATAGGAAGCGGAGTTCCCCAGTAACGACTGCGCGATAAGTTCCAGTCCTGCAAGTTTTCCAACCACTTGCCAAAACGTCCTGTTCCGGTAGACTGCGGTTTCCAGTTGATGGTGTCGTTAAGAGACATCATTTCCTCGCGACAAGCAGTGGTTTTTACAAACCAGCTATCCAAGGGATAGTACAATACCGGTTTATCGGTACGCCAACAGTGTGGATAGTTGTGTGTATGTTTTTCTATTTTAAATGCCAATCCCTGTTGCTTCAACATTACGCAAATGTCAACATCAAGCGTTGTGTCGTCTTCAGTCAAACTGCTATCGTACGCATTTTTTACATAACGTCCTGCATATTCGGCGTATAATTCGGCATTGACATTGGAAGCAACAAACTCAGCACTTAAATCTTCCAGTTTAAAGAATTTTCCGGTGCGGTCTACCATCGGCTGGCGGTTACCATCTTTGTCGATAAGCAACATAGGTGGTACTCCGTTTTGTTTTGCTACGCGGTCATCGTCGGCACCAAAGGTAGGTGCAATGTGAACGATACCTGTACCGTCTTCGGTAGTTACAAAGTCGCCGGTGATAACCTTGAAAGCACCTTCGCCCGGATTTACCCAGGGTATCAGTTGCTCGTAAGAAGTACCTGCCAGCTCAGTGCCTTTTTTGCGATCAAGTATTTCGTACTCATTCTTGCCCATAACGGCTGCAAGCAGACTTTCGGCTAAAATGAGGTTACAGTCTTGCTTGGTGTATGGATTCTGCGTCTTTACTTTTACGTAATCGATGGCTGGGCCAACACACAAAGCGGTATTCGAAGGCAATGTCCATGGAGTAGTTGTCCAGGCCAGGAAGTATGTGTTTTCTTCGTTCTTCAGCTTGAACTGTGCCACACAAGTTGTATCTTTCACATCTCGGTAGCAACCGGGTTGGTTGAGTTCGTGTGTGGAAAGTCCCGTTCCCGCAGCGGGAGAGTAAGGCTGAATGGTGTAGCCTTTGTATAATAAGTTTTTGTTGTAAAGCTGTTTGAGCAACCACCAAAGCGTTTCGATATAACGATTGTCGTACGTAATGTACGGGTTGTTCATATCCACCCAATAACCCATTTTATGGGTGAGGTCTTCCCATTCTTTGGTGTATTTGAGCACATCCTTGCGACAAGCTGCATTGTAATCGTCCACACTGATTTTACTACCAATGTCTTCTTTGGTAATGCCCAATGCTTTTTCCACGCCAAGTTCCACGGGAAGTCCGTGTGTATCCCAGCCGGCTTTACGCTTTACCTGAAAACCCTGCATGGTTTTGTAACGACAGAAAACATCCTTAATCGTACGTCCCATCACATGGTGAATGCCCGGAAGTCCGTTGGCCGAAGGAGGTCCTTCATAGAAAACGAACGACGGTTTCCCTTCGCGGGTTTCGATACTTTTATGGAAAACATCAAGCTCCTGCCAATGTTTCAGCATGTTTTTGTTTACATCGGAAAGATTAAGACCGGAATATTCTTTAAACTTAGTCATATTGCAAATTACACAAATTAAACCCAATCAATCAAATAACTGATTAGCTAATAACCATTTTAGGGCTGCAAAATTACAAAAAATAACTGGAATTAGAAATTAAGTGTTGTGTCGTTTTTTTTACCGGAAAAGCACATAATTTGTTTTTTAAAAACAGGCAATTTTTCTTTCGTCATTATTTCTTACCTTTGCGAATAAATATAATTTGCCTTCAAAGTTTCGAGCATTAATGAAATACGTCGACGTCATACTTCCATTACCTATAGCTAATACATACACTTATTCTGTTCCTGATGAATGGGCTGATTTAGTTCGTATTGGTATGCGTGTAGTGGTTCCTTTTGGGAAAAAGAAAATGTATACGGCGATAGTATATCTGGTTCACACGGTCACACCAACGGTTTATGAAGCGAAAGATATTGTTTGTTTGTTGGATAATGCACCGATTTTGCGCCGTCCACAAATGAAATTTTGGGAATGGATTTCGAATTATTACCAGGCATTTTTAGGCGATGTATATCAGGCGGCAGTTCCGGCAGGATTGAAATTAGAAAGTGAAACAAAGGTCTGTATAAATCCCGATTTCGAGACAAAAAGTGTGTTGTCGGAAAAAGAACAAAAAATACTGGATGCACTTTCGGATGGTAAAGCGATAAATGTCAGCGAATTAAATAAAATTACAGAAATACACAATGCTTTACCTACCCTGAAAATATTACTCGAGAAATGCGCTGTTGAAATCAACGAAGAACTGACAGATAAATTTCGTGCTAAAACCGAAACGTATGTGAGGTTGACGTCTGAGGCTGCACAAGAAGAGAATCTGCGGCGTGTGTTTGACGATTTGAATCGTGCCAAAAAGCAATTGGATGTGTTGATGATGTATATTGATTTGTCTAAATGTTTGACTCCGGCAAAGCAAAAGGAAGTAACGAGGAAAGAATTATTGGAAAAATCCGGCGCATCGCCGGCAGTATTGAACGCACTGTTGGAACGAGCAGTGTTGGAAACTTATTTAAAAGAAACCGGACGATTGGATATGTCTGAAATTCAAACTGCGGAAGTGTATCCAATGAACGAATTTCAGCAAACTGCTTTTCGTGAAATTGAAAAGCAGTTTATCGAAAAATCGGTTGTTTTGCTTCATGGCGTGACTTCCAGTGGCAAAACAGAATTGTATATTCATTTGATAAATAAAGTATTAGCAGAAGGAAAACAAATTCTGTATCTTGTTCCCGAAATTGCATTGACTACTCAATTAACAACTCGGTTAAAACGTGTTTTCGGAAAACGATTAGGCGTTTATCATTCCAGATTTTCAGATGCCGAACGGGTAGAAATCTGGAATAATGTGCTGAACGATAAGACATACGATGTCATTATCGGCGTTCGTTCGTCTATTTTCCTGCCTTTTCGTCAATTGGGTTTAATTATTGTTGATGAAGAACACGAATCGAGCTATAAACAATACGATCCGGCACCTCGTTATCAAGCACGAAATGCCGCCATTGTGCTGGCTTCGATGCATGCTGCAAAAACATTGCTCGGCACGGCGACGCCGTCTATCGAAACTTATCACAACGCGCAAATAGGAAAGTTCGGTTACGTTGAACTCAATCAGCGTCACGAAGAAATGGAGATGCCCGAAATTTTGGTGGTTGATACCAAAGAAGCGTATCGAAAAAAACAAATGGAAAGTCATTTCTCAGATGTTTTAATTGAAAAAATCCGTAAAGCACTTCAAAACCACGAACAAATAATTCTTTTTCAAAACAGGCGTGGCTATGCTCCATATATTGAGTGTAAAGCGTGTGCTTATGTGCCGCATTGCAAAAACTGCGATGTCAGTTTGACTGTTCATAAAGTTTTTAATACGCTAACGTGCCACTATTGCGGATATACAGAACCGATTAAAACAATTTGTCCTGCTTGTGGGACAGCTGGAACGCTCACCACAAAAGGTTTTGGAACGGAGAAAATTGAAGATGAAATTCGAATCATTTTTCCCGATGCACGAGTCAGCCGAATGGATTTTGATACCACGCGTTCCAAAAAATCCTACGAAAAACTTATTACTGATTTCGAGCAGCACAAAGTGGATATTCTGATTGGTACACAAATGGTTACGAAAGGGCTTGATTTTGAGCATGTTTCGTTAGTTGGAATTCTGAATGCCGACAATATGTTGAATTTTCCTGATTTTCGGGCACACGAACGGGCATTTCAGTTGATGACTCAAGTGAGTGGACGTGCCGGTCGAAAAAACAAGCGTGGAACTGTCATTTTGCAAACTGCATCGCCCGAACATCCTGTTATCGGGCAAGTAATCCGAAACGATTATCAGGCGATGTATTCCACTCAATGTGATGAGCGAAAGTTATTTAACTATCCTCCCTATTTCAGAATGATTCAAATCGTTCTTCGTCATCGCGATTCCGGCATATTAAATCAGGCTTCTGCACGCATGGCTGCCGATTTACGTGCAGCTTTTGGGAATCGGGTACTCGGACCGAATATTCCTGCGGTTTCGCGCATTCAAAACCTCTACATTAAACACATATTACTTAAATTTGAGGTAGAAGCTTCGGCCGAAAAAGCCAAAGAAATACTGAGACAAATAACAAATCAGGTCATTGCCGAACCAAAATTTAAAGCGTTGTTGGTAAATTTGGATGTTGATCCAATGTAGAACGGCAGCTGATTATTTTACTTCCAGCATCATTTGAGTTCCACCAAGCGGTTGCCTGTGTCCATAATCTAAAATGGCTGCCAGTGCATATTTGCCTTTTTGAGGGTTGTTAGGAAGTTGCAATTGTACCGTTCGTGACACATCAGGATAAACTGTAACTTTTACCGGTGAAAATTTTTCTTCTTTTGCCGTTTGAATATTTGCCAATGCCAGACTGACTTCGGCATCGATTATATTATCTCCTGTATTAGTCACTACTGCTTCGAAAGTTCGAAGTTTATCGCCCTGTTTTGTCACTTCTTTCAGATTTGAAATTCCTGCCCGGTAGTTGTTATTGCTTTTGGGCGATTGTTTTACCAAAATTACGATTCGCGGAATTAATAAAACGCCGGTTGCCAGACTTTTATCGGCTTCGAAGGTGGTTTGCTCTTTGGTCACTTCCACATAAATCATACACCATTTTGCCGAAAATCCATCTTTTGGGACAGCCATCAGTGCTTCAATGGTAATGGATTGATTGGGATTTAATTCAACGAGCGATGGATTCAGCGTAATCCAATCGGCACACGACCGTTTAGTGCTTCCGGCGGGTGCAGCTTTTTTATTTCCATCCTTATCAAGCGTATAATCAGCAATTTTAAGGCTGTACTTTTGAGGTTTTCCCGAATGATTAATCAAGTTAATTTCTTTTTTCTGAATCTCGCCCGGATCGGCTGTAAAACTCATTAACACCGGAGCAACTTCAAAATCTTGTGCATAAAGCAACGAGGCGAAGAACAAAAAACAAAAAACAGATTTTAATCGAAACATACGAATTGGAATTTATCAGCTTGAAAATTAACAACCATTCCATTGAATTCATTCCTTCAACGGTTTTTTAATACAAGTCGCAAAAATAGTGATTTATGCTTAGATAACGCCATCTTTGGCAAAAAAAGTTTAGCCATCCGGAGACTTTCATTACCGGATGGTTAAATTGATCTAAATCGTTAATTTACAGTCTTTTTCTTATACCAATATTGAAATTTATTCCTGGTTGTGTTAACCCGCCATAGTCAGCATAACTGGAATTCAATATATTATTCAAATCAAAAAATACATCGAAACTGCTGTCAACCCAAATTAAACGGGTTCCAAGTAAAAAATAGGGCTTGTAATTTACAATAATTGGAGTCGAATTAGTCAGACTGGTATTAGCATCGTAGTTTCCAACCCTATCAAAATAACCCAGTTGCCACGAAGCGGTTAATTTTTTGTAAATTTCGTGGTCAACTTTAAATGAAATTTTGTGTTTTAGGTAATCCAATGCATACAATGATTGAAAAACGTTGGTTAATTTATCCATGCTCAAATAAGAATATGCAAATCCCATTTTTTTCAGAACAGCATTACTGCTGAATGAATAATCAACTGTAAAATCACCTCCAATCGCATTTACATTTGACAAATTCATGGTTGTATATTTGGTCGAAGTGGAAAATTCTTTCACCCAGTCAATCACATCTTTCCCGTTCCGATAGTATAAATCGGCATTCAAATTCCATCGGTTTTGATTAATTTTTGTGCCAATTTCAATGGTTTTTGATTGTTCGGGTTTCAGTAAGATATTTCCTTGCTGCACCGGATTTGAAAAGAATAAGTCGGTGAATGTAGGCAGTCTGGTCGCCGAATTTGCCGAAGCAAAAAACTTCAGATTTTCGTTGACTGAATAAGCTAGATCAAATCCACCATAAGTCGAAAACCCGAAATCAGTGCAATAACTGCTAGCTATTCCGGCAGAAATATACCATTTCCCAAAGTTTAGCGTGTGGTCAATTAATCCACTGTAAATTGTTCTGTTATAACTTTTAGAGAATAAAATATTTTTCTCGAACGGATCGGCTAACGAATTGGGCGACGACATGGGTAAACCTAACGAATTGCTGTAAATGTGTTCATTTCGAGCCGTTAATCCCACGGTTGTTTTACCCAATGCCGAATTGTATATTCCCGAAATTTTGCCATCAATCACATCGGTTAAATGGTATTTAAAGCCTGCGGGTGTCAGATGATCCAATTCGTATCGGTCGTGGTGTTCTCTCCAACTCGCTTGTGCAGTCATTGTGAATTTTCCAAGAGTTTTTATCCAATCGAGCGACACGAAAAATGCTTGGTTCGATTCACGTTGATTCGGATATTTCAGTGAATAGAAGCCATTTTCACCGAAATCCTTCATTTGTGCGGCCAATTGTAAATCGAACTTTCCGGCTTCTTCGGTTTTCAAGCTGGAGTGGAGAAAACCATTTAGAATGTTAAAATCCGTATTGCCTCCATAAGATGTTTCCGAACTATACAATGAAGAAGTGTAATTTGGAGGTGTTAACAATGTATTTTTACTTACAATATATCCATTGCTGCTACTGTGCGAAATAGAGCCAAAAGTCAGTATTTTATCCACTTGAAAATGTCCCGAAATAGCCTGTCCGAGAGTAAGAAAACTTCCACCCGTTAATTCTGCAGTGACAGATTTTTTATCTGAATTTTCGGTAACTATATTAATGGCTCCACTAAAAGCATTTGGTCCCAGCACACGCGCCGACGAACCTTCTAAAATTTCAATACGACTTATATCCGATATATTAAGTGGAATGTCAAGGTTGAAATGTCCAGTTTGCGGATCGGTAATATTTACACCGTTCAAAAGCACCAATACCTGATCAAACGTACCCCCACGCACCGAAATATCTGCTTGAGTTCCGTTTGTTCCGCGTTGTCTGATATCAACACCGGCAACATAATCAAGCAATTGATCGATACTTTGTGAAGCCGAGCTTTTAATTTCTGATTTATCAATCACCGTGAGAATGCGTCCCATTTCGGAATAAAGTTTTTTACCGATCGAATTTACTTCCACATCCGAAAGATTGACTGATAATGAATCTGATTTTGTTTGACTGTTAACTGTCTGACAAGCCAAGATTAAAAACAATGAACTAAGAATAAAAATTTTCTTCATACAGAATAAAATAAAAACGGTTGAAATGAGCATGAACTCAAATCAACCGCAGGTTTATAAAAAATAAATAAGTATTAAAACCGCACGCAGCGGTACGTTCAATCGTTTCTTCGGCTAATGTGGCAGCGTGCAAATTTAAAACAGCAATCTCCAATTCGACATCCTCATTTATTTTCTCTTTCGAGTACAAATCTGTGGCAAAAAGGGATGATTCTGACAAATCAACCGCTTTTTGAAGTGATTTGTTCATGATTGAAACTGCCACGCTACCAATACTCACATTCACCGCCAAACTACAAAAAACAGCATATCCTACTCGACTCCAGCGACGGAATCGGATTGACCTGGCTTGATGTAGTGTTGTTAGTTTCATTTTTTTTGAGCTGCAAAAATACGGAAAAAACCCCATTTCTGAACATTTTTAAACAGAAAAGGTGTTTCCGGCAAGAGAAACACCTTTTAATTATACTTAGTATCAGCCTATTGAATTGCGAATTTTTTTCTGTTCAACATTCCTGTCCAAACATCAGAGAAGGTAGTTGTTCCGGATTTGCCTCCGACAATAAAAATACGGTTATTGTTATCAACTACTACCGATTGATAACTACGGGCTTGTTGATACGTATAGGTTATAGTATCACGTGTTGTTCCGGGAACTTTCGAGGTAAAGGATTGTTTGAGTTGATTTCTGAGTGTGTCAGGTATTTTCCAACTTAAACCTTCATCTACGGAAACTTTATAAAAACTTTTGGCATTGTCGGTTCTTGCACCAAAAACAAGAAGTTTACTGTCATACCAAATTAACGAAGCTCCTGTAGCTAAAGTATCTAAGGTGTGATTTTCCGTACTAAAATCGACCCAATAAACGCCGTCCTCCGAACTCCAATTATTGATTAATGGGTTTCCTGTAGTTGAAATTCCACCCAAAACCACAACCTTGGATTTTCCGGTAATAGTAGCTAAATTAACTGAAGCGAAATCACTTACAGGAAAATTATCGGGCAGGGTTCCAATTGTCATATTCCAATTGTCACCATCGTTTGAAATAGCAAAATGATAGCTTGCATCATCAGCCTGAACTGTAGCCCACAGTTGATTATTCAAAACAAAAAGAAGTGATTTAAATGTGAAATTTACATTCTTAGCGGGTATTGTTTTCATCCAATCAACCCCATTCAACGAGGAATATAGATAAATGCCATCTTTACTTACAAAAAGTTTTGAGTTAAACTGAATCATGTCATTTAAAGGCGTACCCGTTGGCAGACCACTGACTGTTGCTGAACTCCAATGGTAACCGTCGGTTGATTTGTTCAGGTATGCATTGGTACCATCATTCTGATAATAGAAAAATGTATTGTTGAAAATAACTGATTTTTGGCTGGTTGCCTGCACAGAATTCATAGAAGTTTGTATTTGACTCCAAATATACAATTCAGGATCTACCTTGTGAACATTTACTTTTACCCAATAATCTTTATAGGTCACTTTATCAGTTGCATAATTACGAATCCTCACACGTTGTCTAAAATCAATGGTATCTTTTCCTGTTAATGCAGCTGAATCTTTTTTGTATTTATAACCCGATTTAAAGTAAAACTTGGCACCGGCACTTGATTTAAAGCTAAATGTTGGATTTACACTGTCAATTCGAGTTTTATAGGGTAATGAATCGACATTGACAATGGAATCACCGCTAGCATCCAGAGTGAATTTAGCGGTGTTTAAATAGGGAATACTGTCATTACTTGCAAAAGTCAGAGAAACAAATGTAGCATCACTTGAAACCGTGGTTGTGCTAGTTGTGTCTAAGCACGAACTCAAGAACATACTGACTAAAAGAAAAAATGCGAATGGCAACGAATTTAATTTCATGTTGAAAATTTTTTAAACGGACAAAGTTAAAAACATTTTAGGTCATTTCTACTGCTTACACTAAGATTTATTGTTTTTTATCATTAAAAACAGCTTTTTTTGTGAAAGTAAAATTTAATTGGTTTTAGAATGAAAAAACGAAAGTCATTTCGTTAATCAAGTTCCACTACCACCGGGCAATGATCTGAATGGACCGCATCCTGAAGAATGGCTGCCGATTTGAGTCTAGCACGTAAAGTTTCAGTAACCCAATGATAATCAATACGCCAACCGGCATTGCGATAACGGGCGCCACCGCGATAACTCCACCAACTATATTGTTCGGCACGTTGGTCAAAAACACGAAACGAGTCGACCATACCGGTAGCTTCCAGTTGATCTAACCACGCTCGTTCTTCGGGCAAAAAACCCGAAACTCCGTTTTGCCGTTCGGGATGATTAATATCGATGGGTTTATGGCAAATATTATAATCGCCACAAATTACTAAATTTGGTCTGGTTTTACGTAATTCGGTGAGAAAAGCTAGGAAAGCTTCCAAAAAATCCATTTTAAAAGCCTGACGTTCATCGCCTGATGATCCGCTCGGAATGTAAACACTAATGACCGATAAATCCCCATAATCGGCTCGAATCACCCTACCTTCAGCATCATAGCGCGGATTATTCATACCAATAACTACTTTGTCTGGTGCTTGTTTGCTCAGAATAGCAACTCCGCTGTAACCTTTTTTTTCGGCAGAATGAAGGTAAGAGATGTAGCCCAATTCGGCAAAAAGCATCGTGTCAATCTGGTCTGGTTGCGCCTTAGTTTCTTGTAGGCAAAGCACATCTGGATTCTCAGCTTGCAGCCATTCTGTAAAATTTTTACTCAAAGCAGCCCGAATGCCATTTACGTTGTAGGATATTATTTTCATTGATTCGATTTTTTTACTTTTTTGTACAACTCCGACGCAAAAACAAAGTCGTTTAATGCCTGATTGTCAACATGAAATATGTCGCTGTTATTTCCTTCCCACGCTTTCTCTCCTTTTTCTATAAAAATAATGTTTTCGCCAATTTCCATTACCGAATTCATATCATGGGAGTTAATAATAGTGGTAATATCAAACTCATGCGTAATTTCGTGAATAAGTTTATCAATGATTAACGAAGTTTTTGGATCAAGACCGGAGTTTGGTTCATCACAAAATAAATATTTAGGCTGTAAAGCTATTGCCCGGGCAATGGCTACACGTTTTTGCATTCCACCACTAATTTCTGATGGAGCTAATCCGAACGCTTTTTCTTCCAAATTGACGTGTTGAAGACAAAAACGGGCGCGTTCGACCATTTCTTCTTTGGTGCTTGGTGAAAACATTTCGAGTGGATACATCACATTCTCAAGTACGCTTAACGAATCAAAAAGTGCTGAACCCTGAAAAAGCATACCGACCTCGCGTCGTAAAATACGAATATCGCTCATTTTCATGTCCGGAAGATTACGTCCATCGTATCTTATTTCCCCCGAATCAATGCGATGCAGACCGATAATGCTTTTCATCAACACCGTTTTCCCCGAACCGCTCTGACCGATAATCATATTGGTAATTCCAGTTTTAAAAACTGCAGAAACGTTTCTCAATACCTGATTTCCATCAAACGATTTATTTACGTTTTTTACTTCTATCATTTTATTTCTTCCTTTCGATTTTCAAAAAACTATCAACGATTCAATCGATCAACTAATGTTTAATTCAGCATTATTTTTGTTATCAAAATATTGAAAAACAGAATCAGTATACTTCCATTTACTACTGCATTGGTACTTGATTTACCCACATCCAAAGCACCTCCGTACGAATAGTAACCATAATAAGCTGCTACCGATGAAATGATAAATGCAAAAATCATTGATTTAATCAACGAATAAACAACATAAAAAGGTACAAAAGCATATTGAATTCCAATCAAATAATCACCTGTAGTCATAATATTTGTAAGAACACCTACAAAATATCCGCCACCCACACCAAGTGCCATGCTGAAAATTACCAAAAATGGCATCATGGCTACAAAAGCTATTATTTTGGGAAGTATCAGATAATTTGCCGAATTTACACCCATAATTTCCAGAGCATCAATCTGTTCGGTAATGCGCATGGTCCCAATTTCTGAAGCAATATTAGATCCTACTTTGCCGGCTAAAATCAAACATAAAATGGTGGAAGAAAACTCAAGCAGCAAAGTGTCGCGTGTTACTAAACCGGTTGTATACACAGGCAAAAGCGGATTTGAAGTGTTCAGTTTAGTTTGCATGGTCATAATGAAACCAATGAAAACAGATATAATGGCTACAATGGGCAAGGACTGAAGTCCAAGTTTTTCAAGCTCTTTGGGGAATTGTCGAAAAAACATTTTTTGTCGGTCGGGGAATACAAAAACCCGTTTCATCAATAAAAAATACTTACCTGTTTCGCTTAATAAACTCATTTTTGATTGTTATAATTTAAAAGTGAATGCTTATAGATTCAAAACTTGTTTGAAGATGCAAATATACTCATTTTTTGAGGATATTAAAAAGTCACTTCATTTGCGTTCTGTTGCTTGTAAACAAAAAAATCAGGTGAGAAGTTTAAAGGGATTTTAAATGCCTTTTCCTTTGAAAATAATTTCAAAAGTATAAATCAGTATCTTAACATCAGTCATCAGTGACATGTTTTCCATGTAAATGATGTCGTAATTCAGGCGTTCAATCATTTTTTCGACCGTGTCGGAATAACCGATTTTGATGGGTCCCCAAGAAGTTAATCCCGGACGGATTTTATAAAGCAAGCAGTAATATGGAGCATCTTGCATGATTTTGTTAATGTAAAATCGGCGTTCAGGGCGCGGTCCTACCAAGCTCATATCACCTTTCAGTATATTCCAAAACTGCGGAATTTCATCTATTCTGTATTTTCGAAGCACACGACCTATGGCAGTTATTCGGTCATCGGTAGCACTGCTCAATTTAGGCGTTCCGTTTTCCGAGCCGGTATACATGGTTCTGAATTTCAATATTTTGAATGGTCGCCCAAACCGTCCAATTCGTTCTTGTCTATAAAAAACGGGTCCTTTCGAATCTCGTTTAATTCTTATGCTAAAATAGAGCATAACAGGTGACAATAAAACGAGTGCAATGAATGAAATTACAATGTCTAAAAATCGTTTTACACTCTGTTGCCAATTGGGCATCGTCGATTTTGAAATACTTACTAATGGGCTGATTCCTAATTTATTGATTTTTGCACTACCAATCAGAATCTCAAATAAGCGCGGTGTAAATTGTATCTCTATGTTGAATCTATAGAGCAAATTTATAATACTAAACAATTCTTTTTCTTCGGCATCATTGTCCAACGCCACGATAGATTCCTGAATTCCATACTTCTCAATGATAGAATCTATTTGAGAAAGGTTTCCGAGTATTCGTTCGGTTGGAACATTTTGTTTTTTGCTGGTGTGAACAAAGCCAATCACAGTGTTCTGTTGGGCATGTTTTTCAAGGTCTTCGGCTATTTTTCTGGCATTTTCTCCTGTTCCAATTACTAATGTATTGATAGTCCATTTTTTAGTTTTAAAATTGTGTTCAATCTGTGAGAAGATTATATTGCGAAGGGAAAAAGTGAATAAAAATTGAAAAACAAACAGTACTAATAGTGAGAAATAAAAATACTCGTAAGATACCACCACATCACCCAATTTTAATGCGAAAAATACGATTATAGAAATTATGGCGGACGACGAAATGGTATTGAGAATTAAACTTACTCTCGAAATATTGAGTGGATTCAGATAAAATCCCGACAAATAATGTATGAAAATACAAAAAAACGGAAATAGAAGTAAGCTGCTGAAATAATCATAATTTGGAATAAGAATCCTAAAACTCTCCAAAATCTGAATATCATTCACGGTTTTTCGAAAAATGAAAAAGGCGACCCACACTAATAGTGCGGCCACCATGTCGTAAAGAATATATTTTTGAAAGAGTTTGTTTTTAGTCATTATGAACGGATTATTTTAAAGATATTCCCTTTTTCGAGTTTAATTATAGACGATGGTTTTGGTTCTGACAAGTCGTTTTGGCGATAAGTAACCACAAAATCGACTGCTGATTTTATTTCGTCCAAAATTTGACTGAAGTTTGCAGGTGTAGGCTTACCACTCACATTTGCCGAAGTGGAAACAATCGGTTTACGAAATTGTGAACACAGCATTTTCGAAAATTTTTCGGTTGTAACTCTGATTCCTATCGATTTGTCATTGGCTATTAGGTTGGCTGCCAGATTTTTAGCTTGTGGATAAATAATGGTCAGCGGTTTTTCAGTCAGCTCAATTAATTCCCAAGCTATTTCGGGTACTTCATCAACATATCCCGGAAGCTTTGATTCGGAATCAATTAACACCAACATAGCTTTTGCATCAGCTCGTTTTTTAATTTCAAAAATACGTTTTACGGCATTTTCATTAGTTGCATCGCAGCCAATTCCCCACACCGTGTCTGTTGGATAAAGTATAACTCCACCCGAACGAAGTACCTCAACTGCTTTTTTTAAATCATCTTGCATGAAATATGGGATAGAAAATGAATATTAAAATACTTTAACGGCAGAAACTACATTTTATTTCTTTTCGGCACTAATATTATTCAAGACAAAGATAAATTAAAAATTTCAATAATAAATGTGTTGCAGTTTTTTCGGTTTGTCATATTAAAATCTTTTCTATACCTTTACAGCACTGAAATAAACTCCTTCATGTGTTGGCTGATTTTGTGTTTTAATAGATTGAGAAATAAGATTTTATTTCATTTGGTGAAGTTAAAACTTCATGCCCCGTTTGAAAAAATAATACACGATGATAAATACCTGGATTTACCAACAACTTACAGAACAACAAATTGAGACACGAAATAAATTAGCTGAAGAACTGAGTATTAGCCCTGTACTTGCCCAATTGTTGGTGCAACGTGAAATAACGTCATAC
>Ga0214228_1000135_pt1 | contig 24574 bp, 17 predicted proteins | sample TroBogypolimnion_21_FD_153066 | JGI IMG/M metagenome (GOLD analysis project Ga0214228, IMG submission 153066) | Freshwater microbial communities from Trout Bog Lake, WI - 05NOV2007 hypolimnion | ecosystem: Environmental > Aquatic > Freshwater > Lake > Hypolimnion/Profundal zone | place: Trout... | reverse complement strand
CAAACTGGCTTCACCGTAGCGGGGAGGTTTTTGGGAAAAACGTTGTTGAGCAGCAATTTCTGTCGGTACAAGATTCTCGCCGTTTCTCATAGCCGGCAACAACGATTCGTTTTCGTTTTCGTTTTCATCATCTGTCGATTCCAGATAAACTTTCAGGAAACCATCAAAAACAATCACTTCACCCGAAGCCACAAATTGCAGCTTGCTTCCCGACACATTGATGTAAATAGACGTTTTTTCAAGTTCAGCATCAGCCATTTGAGAGGCAATGGTGCGCTTCCAGATTAGTTCGTAAAGTCGTTTTTCCTGAGCTGTTCCTTCCACGGTGTGAGCGTTCATATAACTCGGACGAATGGCTTCGTGAGCTTCTTGTGCTCCTTTGGTTTTGGTGTTAAATTTACGAATATGAACGTATTTCTGTCCTGCCATGCTGATAATTTCAGCTTTGGAATTTTCCAATGCCAAGTCGGACAAATTCACCGAATCAGTACGCATATAGGTTATTTTTCCTGCTTCGTACAAGCGTTGTGCTACTTGCATGGTCTGTGCCACCGAAAAGCCGAGTTTGCGTGCAGCCTCCTGTTGAAGCGTAGAAGTAGTAAATGGTGGTGCCGGTGATTTTCTGGCAGGTTTAGTACTGATAGTATCGACGCTGAATTGAGCATTTTTACAAATTTCTAAGAACGTTTGTGCTTCTTCTTTGGTTGAGAAACGCTGCGACAATTCAGCTTTTAATTCTATTGGATTTCCATTTTTGTCAACCGAAGTAAATAAGGCATTTACACGGTAATTTGCTTCAGCAACAAATTGATTGATTTCCCGTTCGCGTTCCACAATCAATCTGACAGCCACTGATTGTACTCGTCCGGCAGAAAGGGATGGACGTACTTTTCGCCAAAGGATTGGTGAAAGTTCAAAACCGACTATTCGATCCAGTACTCGACGTGCCTGTTGAGCATCAACTAAATGAATATCAATGGCACGGGGCGTTTCAATGGCGTGAAGTATGGCTTCTTTGGTTATTTCGTGAAAGACGATGCGGCGTGTATTTTCCGGCTTTAGCTTTAGTTCTTCATATAAATGCCAGGCGATGGCTTCTCCTTCGCGGTCTTCATCCGACGCTAGCCATATTATTTCAGCGTCTTTAGTAGCTTTTTTCAGTTCCGAAACAGTTTTTTTCTTGTCGGTCGAAACTATATATTGTGGTTGGTAATTGTTTTCGAAGTCTATTCCGATTCCTTTTTCTGCTAAATCGCGGATATGGCCGAAGCTCGACATGACGTGGTAATCGCTTCCGAGGAATTTCTCAATTGTTTTGGCTTTTGCAGGTGATTCTACAATGACAAGGTTTTTGGACATACAAACAGTTGGGTAAATTAATTATTAATGGTTAATGCTAAATGATTAATGTGTTGTTGCCAAAATCTATAGAAATGAAAAAAAATACCGGCAAAATTCACATTAAAACTATAAATTAAATTAATGTTAAGTTAGAAATCGGGTGCAAAATAACAAAAACAACTTGGTATAAGCCAAATTTTCAGCACATTATTTTTGTTTTTTATTATTTTGAGGAGAAAAAGTATCAAATTTATTTCCTAAAACACTAAATGGAAGTTCGGTTGTAACAGAATTTGGTGTAAGTTGGGATTGTGTTAATTGAAACTACGGTTTTACGGAAATTCTCCAAATACTGCTTGTATAACTTCCCAAAACTCCCATTCCGCCATCCACATTGCTGTAAATCTGTACCGGTTCGGCAAAAAAAGTATTGGTTTTAATGGCAGCTCGCGTTTGAAGATACAAATAGTAGCTTTGGCTAATGCTTTGTAAGGTTATAGTTATATCTTTTCTGATTACTACCGGTGCTCCGGCAATTGTGTAAACATTTACATTATCAGGTATGCTGAACGTAAGCGGATAGGTTTTTCCATTAAATAAATCATCCGAAAAAACATTGAATTTATTTGAAGTCAGCGAAGTGGGAGGTCCAACGGAATTTTTGTTGGTATTTCCGGAAACAATATCGTCGAATGAAAAACTATAATCCGATGTAGTTCCTTTAGAAGTGTGTGTTTTGGTCAAAACCACTAATCGATAGTAGTTTTGAACGGTAGGATTATCTGTAAATTTCAACACAAATTTCAAGTTTCGACCTATGGAATTTCCGATTTTAGTTGTAGTTCCGGATATTGAATCAAAAACTGTAATGGGCGTTGTACTGTCTGTAAAAACATGCATTGTATCTATCGAAATGATGGTGGTTTTCGGTATAATACTCGTTCCACAACTCACAGTATTCATGCCCGGCGTTTGAACCACTAGCCGGATAGAATCGCCTGCTATGGGTTTATAATAAGTTCCGGCATATGTTCCGCTAGCTGTATGTGTCAACAGTTCTTTTTGAATTCCGTTCACAAATAAGGTTACAGTTCCATTGTCGACCATAGTAAAAGTATCTTGTGAACTCAGAAAAAACCGACTGAGGGAAACCTGCGCTTTGACAACCGAATCAGGCGAAATTATACTGTTAACTACCACCATCGGATTGGTTACCGTACCGTTAAATTCAATCACTTTTTCGCACGAAGTGAAAAAGAAAACAAATAAAATGATTGATAAAATTAGAGTGTAAATTTTCATACGTCTGTTGTTCTGGCGGTTAGAATTTATAAGTATAACTTACCGAAGGAATTATCGGGAATAAAGATATTTGTACTAACTCGTTCTTCTGTGTATACAATCCTGTTGAAGAATTATAGGTTGAAACAGTTTTCGTAGTTGTCAGAAAAGGATTCAGGTGATTGTACGCATTATAAACACTCACATTCCAGGTTCGTGTTCCATGTTTAAGTTTTTTATGAAAGTTCACACCTAAATCGAGCCGTTGACTGGAATCGTAGCGAAAATTATTTCGGGTACTAATGTAAGGAATATTGGTCAGGTTCTGAATCGAAGTCAAGCTATTTGTTAATGATTTGTTTGTTCCCTGAACCGGTAATCCGGCATAGTTCTGCAATGCCAGTGTTCCGGCATTTCCGGTACTGTAAACCCAGGTGGCACCCATATCAAACCGGTCGCTGAATTTATGTGAAACTACGATGCTCACATCGTGTGTGCGGTCGTATTTAGCCGGAAAAACCTGTCCATTGTTGAGTAATTGCCCGGGACGATTAAATAATTCTTCGGTTTTTGACCAGGTATAACCAACCCAACCTGTTGTTTTGCCAATGGTTTTTTGTGCCAGAAATTCAACACCGTAAGCCCAGCCCCGACCGACATCTACTTTGTCTTCCCAGCCTGTACTTGACCCCAAAAACGAAGCTCCATCCTTATATTCTATCAAATTATCCATGTTTTTGTAATAAGCCTCAACGGATAAATCGAACATATTCAACAAATTGTAGAATGCTCCGACCGAAACCTGTTGTGATCGCATTGGTGCGATGCGTTTTGTTACCGGAACCCACAAATCAGTAGGCAATTCAATATTGCTATTCGACAGTAAATGAATATATTGACTCATACCGGCATAACCTGCTTTAAGCGAAAGTTTATCGTTGAGCAGGTAGCGCAGGCTGAGTCGTGGCTCGAGCGATTGGTAAAACTGGTTTTGCACAAAAAAAGTAGAATAATGCAGACCGATATTGGCTTTCAGTGCTTCGGAAAGCGTGATGTTATCTTCGACATAAGTCACTGCTTCGTGTGAAAAAACATTTTGGTCACCTACAGTAGTGTCCATGGCTTGTTGTGTGCCGGTAATCTGAGCTACTGTAACTCCGGGTCGGAAAGTATGATAGGTATAATCTACACCAAACTTAATATCATTATTCGGATTTGGCGCATAATCAAAATCAACTTTTCCGCAAAAATCTTCAATTCCTGAATGGAAACCCAGATTAATGGCTGTATTTGTGGTTGATGATGGATTTGTAGTTACCGTTTCGGTACTTGTTCCAATTCCCATCACAAATTGATATTTGGTATAATAAGCTGTGGTGTTCATAAATAATTTGTTGGAAATAATGTGATTCCAACGCAGTGCTGAAAGGAGATTTCCCCAATTCCAGTTCATATTGAGCCAGGTATTTTGTGAGCCCAAATCAGATGAAGTAGAACTTTGATTTATATTGGCATAAATGACATCGTCGCCTGTGAAAATGCTTAAATAAAGGCGATCGGTATCCGAAAATTTATGGCTTAGCTTTGCATTTATATCATAGAAATAATATCCGGCTTCTGTTTTTTGCATTCCGGGCTGTTTGTCGAGTGTAGCTTTAATAAGCGGTTGCGCTAAAATATCGGCATAAGTGCGTCGCGCGGAAAAGTCGAAAGTGGTTTTATCGCTGCCAATAGGACCTTCAATATTTAATTTCGAAGAAATAAGACCAATAGTGACATTTCCATGATATGAATGGTTGTTGCCGTCGTTCATATTGATATCCACAACCGACGAAAGCCGACCGCCAAAATGTGCAGGAAAACTGCCTTTGTAAAGTGTTACATTTTTTATTGCATCTGCATTGAAAACCGAGAAAAACCCGAACATGTGATTGACATTGTACACCGGAACACCGTCGAGCATGATTAAATTCTGGTCGGGACCACCACCTCTGACGTAAAATCCGGCAGAACCATCGGTGCCGGCTTTCACGCCGGGCAATAGTTGCAATGCTTTGAGCACATCGGTTTCACCAAAAAGTGTCGGTATAGATTTTATTTGCGCAATCGGCACATCAATAGCACTCATTTGTGACCCATGCACACCCAGTTCTTTCCGGTTGGCGAAAACAGTAACTTCCGATAATTCCACACTCTCTGACATACTGATATTGACAACCGTATCTTTTGTAAGTTTGAAAATACGATTCTGAGGAGCATATCCGACGTATGAAAACATTAGATTGACGGCACCTTTGGGCAATGTGAGTGAATAAAATCCATATGAGTTTGTTACCGTTCCTTTGTGAGATTTTGTTTCGTAGAGTGAAGAGTTGATGAGCGTTTCACCATTTTTAGCATCGGTAATGTGTCCGCTTATCGTGAAATTTTGCGAAAATGAACCTAAAACAAACCAGAAAAGAAAGAGATACAGCAGATTAATTTTCTTCATAAAAAAGGATGACAGTAATGATTGGGCGACAAAGATAGGTATTTGTTGGAATGAATAAGTTGTGTATCAACTGTTTTCATGTTCATTTTTCATTTTTTATGTTTTAAAATGAAAAATAATGTTGAGTAAAGTCTTTGGTTTATTAACAAATCACTGATTGGATTTGAAACCCAACATTCGTTTAGTTTCCTTTAAAAACTCAGGTGATTTCATGAGAAAGTACATACCGGTAATCAGGCAAATGGCCAGGATAACACCGAATACAATAAAACTGTTTTCGGAAGTTATGCGTGTGGTAATGGAGAAGAAAAGCGTACCGACTAGCACAAAAATAAAGGTTAGCAAATTCAGATAGGCAATCATGTCGCCCAATTTACGGCCCAGACTGGCATTCTGAAGCATTGCCAGACAAGGAATCTGGAATAGTCCTCCCAAAAATGCGACCGAAAAGATTAGAACAACAAATAATGTAAAACCAACTTTCAAAAAAGTCAGTATACAAAAGAGTGCTGCCATCCCTGCAATTCCGATAAGGATAAGACCTTTCTTTAGCTCTTTACCCGAAATTTTTCCGGCTGTCCAGGTCCCAAAAGCAATTCCGATTGCAGCAAATGCCATGACCATTCCGGTTGTAGAATTCGAAGCCTGATAAACATGTTTGGCATGAATCACCAGATTCATTTGTAACATTCCACCAATGAGCCAAAAAGCCGAAGCACCGAAAACTGCACTATTCACATCTTTATGTAAACGGGCGAACCGGAATGAATCGACCAAAAACTGAAATGGATTTAAAGTGCCTGCATCTTCTTTGTTTTCGGGCAATTCCTGTGCTTTGATACTTGTTGTAACAAAATATCCGAGCATACCGAGTCCAATCAACAACCCGAAAACAATCCATTGTTGATAATAGTCGGCTACAACTGACGCGCTGATTGTTCCGACTAAAATTCCCAGAAATGCCATCATTTCAAAAACGCCACTTCCAAACGAAACGCCTTCTTCACCTCCTATATCGCGAATCAGACTGTATTTGGAGGGTGAATAAAGACAGCTCAGAATGCCCATCAACAGGACTGAAGACACAGCTACCAAGACCCATTGATAATAAAAAGTCACGCAAGCCAGTGTCAAAACTGGAACTTCGAGCAATTTACATATTCGGAATACTTTCTTTTTGGAATAAATAACGGCGAGTTTTCCTGCCAATGGCGATAAAAAAAGGTAAGGAACAATTAAAGCAGCCGAAACCATAGAAATTAATTGCGACTGCGACATCCAGCTTGGTCTTGTCCAGCTCACAGCAATGAACACAATGCAGTATTTCAATAAATTATCGTTGAAAATTCCCAGAAAATTACTGAGAAAAAGTGGAGTCCATTTATTTTTGAAAAACATATTTAGTGTTTTCTCAATGAAAAAATAAAAGTCAAACCACCAGTAGGTACTAGTTTTGCTGAAATAGTGCCACGATGATAAATGACTGCATTCTTTACGATTGCTAACCCCAATCCGGTGCCACCTGCTTTGCGACTACGACCTTTATCGACTCGGTAAAACCGTTCGAAAAGGCGATTTAGATGTTCTTCGGAAACCCCAACCCCGTTATCGCTGAACGAAAAATAAACAAATTCGTCATCTTCGCGGTAGCAATTGATATCGATGCTGATTTTTTCACCGGCATAAGCCAAAGCGTTATCAATTAAATTCCGAAAAATAGAATAAATCAGCGAACGATTGCCTTGAATTATCATTTCGGGATGAAAATTCTTGATAACCTGACATCCTTTTTGTTCAATTTGTAAATGAACGTCATCCAATGCGTCTTCAATTATTTCGGCAATATCACAGCTTTCTTTTTCGAATAAGCGTTTGGCTTCGTCCATTTTGTTGAGGGTCGAAATGTCCTGTAATAAATCCCTAAGTCGTTGAGCTTGTTGAAGTGATCGTTCCACAAAAAAACGCTGACGCTGTAAATCCATCTCGGGGTTTTCCAGAATGCTTTCCATATAACCCAAAATACTGCTGACAGGTGTTTTCAGTTCGTGCGAAATATTTTCAGTCAGGTGGCGTTTTAATTCCTTTTCGTGCTCCTGAACTGTAATATCGTTTATAGAAATTTCAAATGTTTTATCCTGAAAAACAATCCCTTGTACGGCAAAAACGCGTCCTCCTTTTTCGATTACAATCTTTTTTCGCTTCAATTCATTGAACAACAAACTTTTGTCAATGAATTGATTAATATCTTCAAATTCAGGCAGGGAAAATATCTGATCGGAGCTTTCGCATTGCTGATCGGAAAGAATGTTGGTGTACTGAATAAAGTTGGCATTAGCCAGAATTTCCTTTTTGTCGGATGAGAAAATTCCCAATCCTTCCTGAGAAATCTGAAGATGTTTAATCAGTTTTTCACGTTCTTTTTTCACATCATCTTTGGTTTGAAGCTGTAGTTTGTAGAGCTTCACAATGTTTTTGCTTATTTCGCCCAATTCATCTTTTGGGAATTCGATATCGGTTTCAATAAATTCTTCATTTTCTGCTTTTTGTGCAAAAATCCGTAATCGTGTAATTGATTTTGTGAAATTTCGCGACAGGAAAAACAATGCAATTGTTGCCAAAATCAATATGAAAGACATGAAATACAGGAAAAAAGTGTTGGCCCTGAGTGTGCTGATTAAACTCACGTTATATGGCAAAGCACTTCGCACATACAAACCTGGAAAACGATGTGCCAGGTAATAATAATCCCTCCCAGTAGAAATAGAGTGACGAATAGCCAGTCCATTCGGAGATGTATTTGCCATTTGTATTTCGGGGCGATCGGCATGATTTTCGAGCTTTGTTCCTTTTTTTACAAACGAATCGAAAGTTACAATACCAGTTGTATCGATAACCGTTACGCGTAAAGTACTGTCGGGGAAAAGATGCACATATTCTTCCAGCATATTCCAGTCTGGTTTTTGTTTCTGAATATAGCGGTAAATACTAAAATTATAAGTGGACAGTTGCCGGTCGAGTTGCTCGGTGCGGAATTCTTTTTCGCGTTGATACTGAAAGAAACAAATAAAAGCCAGCATCAGAAAGAAGATGCTGAAAAAATAAAGAAATATGCGGCGATTTAATGTCATTTATTCTTTTACGATTTGTTTATTTACCATTTACTATTTAATGACTATTCAAGAAATAGTAAATGGTAAATGATAAAATGGTCAATGGCTTTATTCTTCGAAACAATATCCGTAGCCCAGTCGGGTTACAATATTTTTGCCGTAAGGTCCTATCTTTTTGCGTAGTCGGGTAATGTTTACGTCAATGGTTCTGTCAAGCACAATCACTTCTTCGGTCCATACCCGCAATAATATTTCGTCTCGTGAAAATACCCGGTTCTTATTTTCTAACAGGAGTTTTAAAATTTCAAATTCCTTTTTAGTAAATGGCACCTCTTTGCCTTCGAGCAACACTTTCTTATTCCCGAAATCCATTTCCAACGATTCGTAAGCGAGCTTTTGTGCAGCAGCAGGTTCTGTTTTTTTGCTATCAAACCGTCTCAATACTACTTTGACGCGTGCCAGTACTTCGCGTATGGAAAATGGTTTTGATATATAATCATCCGCCCCGATATTAAAGCCTGTAAGCCTGTCGGTTTCGGAATCCTTGGCAGTCAGAAAAATGATTGGAATCTGCGTTGTTTTTGGATTTTCATTTAATGTGCGTGCCATTTTGAACCCTGAAATTTCACCCATCATCACATCAAGCAATAACAGATTATAGGTGCTGATGTCTTTTTTCAGTGCCTCTTCTGCCGAATATGCTACATCTACCTGATAACCTTCGGTTTCAAGATTGTACTTAAGTATTTCACACAAATCTTCTTCGTCGTCGACGACCAAAATACGATACGAACTCATAATTAGTTGATTATTGTTAATTGTCAGTTTTAAAAAACTGCTGCAAAGTAACTAATCAGATATGTCAGTGTTGTGTAATAGTTATTACAAAGATATGACAAAATTTGAAAATGGCTGTGAATCAATGAATACTAATCTGGAAAGCAGGTCTAATTTCGACGCTTTTTAAAAAAATCGCTGACCATTTTACCGCATTCTACTTCCAGTATGCCCGACACTAATTCTGTTTTGGGATGCAACGCGTTGGGTGCAAAACGAACAAAACCGCGTTTTTCATCCGAAGCTCCATACACAATCCGGCTTATTTGCGACCAGCCTAATGCTCCGGCACACATCACACAGGGTTCGAGCGTAACATAAAGTGTGCATCCGGTCAGGTATTTTCCACCTAAAAATTGTGATGCAGCTGTGATGGCTTGCATTTCGGCATGAGCGGTAACATCGGTAAGCGTTTCGGTAAGGTTATGACCACGGGCAATAATTCTGTCCTGACAAACAATAACAGCACCGATGGGAACTTCGTGGCGATCGGCGGCTTTTTGCGCTTCCATAATCGCTTGTTTCATGTAATGTTCGTCGGTAAGCATGCGTGAAATTTGTGTTGAGAATGCAAATTAAGTAACTGTTCTGTTTAATGTTTCTTCATGAAAAAATTAAAGCTGGAAAAATCAACAGTGCTGATAACGAAGATAATTACCCACCAAATCAGAATTAGCCAGGTCCACATAAAGTATCCCGGTTTTCTGTTTTTGTGGCGTAAAACATACATCAGGATGAAACTTGAAAAAACGCCGCCCAGTATTTCCACAAAATGTAAAATCTGTTCGGGAATTCTGCGTTGATTTTTTCTGGCTTGTCGCTTATCTATATAAAATAATACGGCACTCAACAGATTCACAATTCCAAAATAAATCCAAATCCAATAATTTTCCATTTCTGAATGCTTTTTTAATGCTTATTCAATTATATCTGGTCGTAACCTTTTGGTTCGCTCTACCGATTGCTGGTGGTTCCATTCATCTACTTTAGCCTGATGTCCCGAAAGTAATATATCCGGTACTTTCCAGCCTTTGTATTCGGCCGGACGGGTATATACGGGTGGTGCTAATAAATTATCCTGAAACGAATCGGATAATGCCGATTGTTCATCGCCAATAGCTCCGGGAATAAGGCGTACAATGGCATCGGTCATTATGGCTGCCGGAAGTTCACCGCCTGTCAGTACAAAATCACCAACCGATATTTCTTTTGTAATTAAATGTTCGCGAACGCGATGATCAATTCCTTTGTAATGTCCACACAGCATCATTAGGTTTCCTGAAAGTGAATAGCGATTTGCCATTTTCTGGTCAAATTTTTCACCATCGGGCGAGGTATAAATTATTTCGTCGTAGTTACGCTCGCTTTTCAATTGGCTGATAACGCAATCAATCGGTTCAATTTGCATCACCATGCCTGCACTAAATCCAAACGCGTAATCATCCACACGCCGGTGTTTATTGGTTGTATAATCGCGGAGATTATGGACGTGAATTTCTACCAACCCCTTTTCTTTCGCTCGTTTAATGATGGAATAGTTCAGCGGACTGTCTAATAATTCGGGTACAGCAGAAATAATATCGATGCGCATCAAAGCAATGGTTAATGATAAATGGTTAATGAATGTGCAAAGGTAAGGAAAAAAATGTGTCAATGTGCGAATGAAATTGATAAGGGGTGACGCATTAACCATTTGTCATTATCAATTAACCATTAATTGATTGGCACATTATAAATTTGCTGCCATCCATTTTCGTAATACATCTGGCGATTTGCCACAACGGCTGGCGTAATTGCTAAATTGCTGCTCATCAATTTTACCAATCATGAAGTATTTAGATTGCGCATGAGCAAAATACAATCCACACACCGATGCGTTGGGAAACATGGCACCGTTTTCGGTGAGCGAGATGCCGATTTCGGAGAATTTAAGCAGCGGTTCGAGTTCAAAAATAATAGACTGATCGGGCAGGGAAGGATAACCAACTGCCGGACGAATGCCTCTGAAGCGTGTTTTAAGCATTTCGGGAATCGACAAATTTTCATCGGGAGCATATCCCCAGTATTCGCGCCGCACTTTGTAGTGCAGCCATTCGGCAGCAGCTTCGGCAAGGCGGTCAGAGAGTGTTTTTGCCAAAATGGAATGATAAACATCATCATCGCTCTCGAAATTGTCTGCAAACGCTTCAACACCTTGAATGGTGGTGGCAAATGTGCCCACGTAATCATTTTCGGGAGCTACAAAATCGGCTAAGGAATAACAAAATCCATCCGAAGAAGGATGTTGCTGCCGAAGCATGGGCAACTTTATGATTTCACCCTGGTTTTCAATAAAAATATCATCGTCCTGAGCATAAGCAGGAAATACTCCGAAACTGGCGTTAACCGAAACAATCTTTTCGTCAAGCATTTGTCGTAACATTTCCTGCGCATCCTTATACAGTTTCAACGCTTCTTCGGCTTTGGGGCGGTCTGCCTCGGGAAATTGTTTTAACCAACTCATTTTGCACGACAGACAATCGTGAACGGTTTCTATGCCTTCGTATTTGCCGGACATGCGCCATGCCATAAAGAAAAAAGTCCAGTCGATAAACGGAACTATTTCGCGCAAGTCAATGTCAGTAAGCTTTTGAAGCCCGGAAATGTGTGGTTTTACAGGAATGTAGCTCATCAAATAGGTGTGGGAGTTTAATTACAAATAGTTTTTGTTTGTTTAAACACTATAATACACGTAAATGTTGTATGTATGACTTTTAAATTTTAAAAATGAGTATGTATAAATCTTTCACGACTGCGAATGTAAACACTTTTTCACAACAAATATACAGTCAAATAAATTAAATGCCATATTTTTTTTCTGATCCAAGTCTCAATAACAGTTGGTTTACTTCATTTTTTAGTTCTACCATTTTTAGTTCTCGCTCTATTGCTATATCAAAATGCCATTGTAATTCCTTCATTTTTTTTTGAATTTCTAATTCTTTGTTTTTACGGTCTGTGATATCTACAATAAATCCTTCGAAATACAACTTTTCGCCATTGACGTCTCTTACAAGTTTTGTGTTTTGTGAAACCCAAATAATTGTTCCGTCAGCTCTTTTAAATTGACATTCATAACCTTCTAGTATTCCTTTCTGCTCTAATAGATTTATATAAGTCAATCTGTCATTTGGATTTACCCACACTTGATTTTCAGTATCATTAATAATTTCAATGACTTCAGCAGCTGTTTTATATCCAAGAATGTTTGCTAAAGCATTGTTTGATTGTAAACATTTTCCTTTCAAAGATGTGCGATACATGCCTTCAATCGCATTGTCATAAATGCTCCTGTAATTTTCTTCACTCGTTTTAATTTGTTCGTCTTTTGCTTTTCTATCACTAATGTCGCGCACCACCCCAACTGTTCCTGCAATTTTTCCGTCTGAATCATATTTGAACTGAACGTTCATCGATACCCAGAATGTAGTTTCATCCTTTCTTTTAGCCTTACAGATAAAATCTATTACTTTACCTTGCGATGATAATAAAGAAATAATTTTTGACCTGTCATTTTCGTTTGCATAAAGATTTAACGCTGGCATATTCATCATTTCATCCTCGCTTTCATATCCATATATTTTAGGGGCCGTTTCATTTATTTTTACAAAGCGACCGGATATATCTGCTTCAAAATATGCATCTTGTAGATTGTTAAATATGTATTTAAATTGTTGCTCACTCTCTCTTATTTTCTCTAATGCCAGATGAAGTTCTTTCTCTTTTTCAACTCTCTCAGTTACATCTCTTACAATCCCCAAGATTAGTTCTTGTTTCTCAGTATGTATTTTCTTCGTGCTTAAATCTACATAGATTATATCGTTGTTTTTACGCTTTAGTTTCAAGGTGCGAGAAAGCGTATAATCTTTTTCTATGGTTTCCTTAAAGACAGATTTTTCGGTGTCTGCTTTCAATTCATGAACCGTCATTTTCAGCATTTCATCTTCAGTGTAACCTAACATTTGGCAATAAGCCTGATTTGCAAAAGTGATGTTTCCATCGTTATCGGCCAGATTTATTCCATCAAGAGCTTGCTCACAGATGGCTTTAAAATACATTTCATTTTCTATCGCCGTTGTTTTGGATTCATTTAATTCCAACTCGATTTTTTTCTGCTTTGTTACGTCAAAAATTGTCGAATATAGTAACTGTCTGTTCTCAACCTCTATCTGGCTGGAATAGACTTCAACATCCCGAATTTCGCCATTTTTCAATTTGTGTTTAAACGTAAATACATACAATTCATTGATGTCAATTTTAGAAATTTCTTGCATTATCTCATTCTCAGACAGTATATTGATTTGATTTAAATGCATACCAACAAATTCATCTTCGGAGTAGCCATAAAAATCACAAGCAGCTTTATTTACTTTTACAATCGTACTTGTTTCTTTATCTAATAGTAGATTAATAGTTAAATTGTAGGTAAAAAGTGTCTGAAAAAGATTCTGTTTATCATTTTTCTCTAATCTGAGTAGTTTTGCTATTTTTCCAAACTCCTGAATTGTGTGTTTTTCATTTTTCATAATATCCGAATTTTAATTAAAAATGTAATCAGCTTCCGCTGCCCAAGGATTGAATCGTGCGGCATTTTAGCTGATAAAGAATTTCAAAATAAAAACGTAGTCGGTGGCATCCCACGCGATAAAATTCGTGAGGTAGCGGGGGATAGTAATTTTCTTGCCCCAAAGATAAATACTATTATTTGTATTGATAACATTTTATTTGTTTTTTTTTCTGATTACTTAACCTGCCTGGGTTTTAACCCGCTCATTTTGTTGTTTTTTTTGACTTGAATCAAACAGATTGAAGAATCAAAAAAAACATCACCGAAGAAGAAATCCTTCGGGGGTGCTAAAATAAAGCTTGAAGATAGTATTCTGCCTGAAAGTTCAAACGTTTGCAGTAAAAAACAAACAGATTAGCAGGTCTTTAAACAGCTGTTTTTTGAAGGTCGATTATATTTGTTGTTCATATTTCCTTAAATCAATTATTTATGAATGCAGGTCTACATCGGTTTTTGTTAAATTCGATAGCATTTTTTTATATATCCGTTTATTCGCTTTCGGCACAGAAAGTTTGTACGACTTATCTCTGGCACATGGATCAACCCGATTATTGGGCTGATAAAAGTATTGACAAACCAGACTCAAAACAATATGTGGAGGAGTCTCAGCGTCTCAAAATGAACGGTGGAAATATGTATCCCGGCAGTACGGTACCTCATCCCACTAACGATTTGCAAAGTATTTTTAATTTAGCCGATCGCATCAATGCCTATCAATTTACGCCTCACGATGCGGTAAACAGTATAAAAGATTTACCCAAATCGGGAGCACAACTCAGTATTTCGGGCGGTTTGATGGAAAATCTTCAGTCGCTCGGAATTAAAAATCAATGGGGATATTCTCCTACATGGATGAATGCTTACAAGGAAGCCAACGGATGGAAAACATCGGGCAACTTTCCGCGTCTGGATATTGTTTGTTTCTCCAATGATCACGCGCTTTCGCCACTTGTGAGTGATCGCACCTTGCTAAAACAAATCAAAGCGCATCAATATGTTGCCAATAAATATTACGGCTATACTTCCAAGGGCTATTGGCCCGCCGAATGCGCTTTTTCAGAACGAATTATAAAAACTCTGGTCGATTGTGGCATTCAATGGTCGGTTATTGCCAACAGTCATTTGGCTCGTACGCTTCAGGATTATGTTCATCCATATAATATTACCGGAAATATTGAAGCACCCAATCCGGCCGATATTGTAACAACTAAAGGAACAAACTGGTTTTCGGGAACTATTGACGGACGGGGAAGTGTATTGGCAGCTCCGTATTGCTATCAGGCTCACAAAGCACAATATGTCGATCCGTCAACCGGAACTGTTTATAAAATTGATGTGGTGCCAATGTGTAATTATATCAGTTATTTGGATGGTTACGGAACGCATGGTACATCTGATATTTCAACGAATATAGAACCTTATAGCAATACAACGCAACCGTCCATAGTGTTGATGGCGCACGATGGTGATAATGCCTGGGGCGGTGGAAGCAGTTATTACAACGAGTCTGTAACCAGTTTTACACACGCAGCAGCATCTGCAGGTTATGAGCCGACAACTATTCAGCAGTTTTTGACCAATTATCCTGTACCGTCAACCGATATTGTTCATGTGGAAGATGGTGCGTGGGTCAATGCCGATAGTGATTGGGGACATCCTCAGTTTATCAAATGGTTGTGGCCACTCTACGATGCATCCACCTATACCTTTAACCCCGATGCATGGAATGATGATGCCCGTAACTGGGCAGTTATTACAGCAACTGAAAATTATGTAACCATGGCTGAAGATCTGGAAGGAGGAAATCTGCGTATTCAGTATATTGCCGATGGTGGAACGTCAGCTACTAATGCCGAAAAAGCATGGCATTTTTATTTTGGCGGATTAAATTCGGGCTTTATGTATTATGGCGAAGCCGAAGATATGGAGGTGAAACAATCGCTCACCGGAAATATAGCCATTAATTATGCTCAAAATGTGATTAATGCACATTCGGGAGTTGATAATACCCCACCTTCAGTTTTTATTCCTCAACGCTATCCCTACAATCCGGGTAGTGTGGGTTTTGGACCAACTACAAGTTATAAAAAGGTAAATTATCCGAGCGATTTCACGGTTTGGACCTATGCATACGATGTAAGTGGTTTAAGCTCGGTTACTCTTAAATACCGTACCGACCTTACCGGATCGCATTCTGCCACTGACATTCAACATCAAACCTATGCGGGCGGTGCAAAACTAAGTTCGTGGCAAGATATTGCCATGACACGTCGTCCCATGGCTGCCGACCCAACGAATGACTCACAACTGAATTTTTTTATTCTTCCGCAAGCCAAAGCCGATTTGTGTTATGCCAGCATTGTTGGACTGAAAGATACCCTGGTCGATTATTATGTAGAAGCTGTCGACACGAAAGGAAATATTTTTCGCTCACCCATTCAGCATGTATACGTGAGCGATGGCACAGGAATGAATGGTGGCATAAGCGGAAATGTAAGTTGGACACCTACAACTCCCACAACAGTTAACAGCATTACCATTACCTGCAAAAATGCAACTTCTGCTTCTTTTCTTCACTGGGGTGTGAATGCCACTACCAGCAGCGGAGCATGGACAACTCCCAATGCAGTGTATCAACCAGCAGGAACAGTAACTTCGACTGGAGGAGCAGTTGAAACACCTTTTACACAAGTAAATGGAAACTGGCAAGTTACCATCGGACCGTTTAATAATCCGGCGCAAGCAGTTTCGACCGTCAATTTTGTCATTAATCTGGGCTCAAACGCGTGGGATAACAATTCGGGAAGCAATTACCTGATTACTGTCTCCCCTGTTGCAACCAACAATCCTACAGGGCAAAATATCAATAAAACACTAACTACAAATCAAAGTTATACATTTACAACTGCCGATTTTGGTTTTAGCAGCCCGCTTTCAAATACATTTAAAGGAATAAAAGTACTGACCGTTCCAACAAACGGCAGCCTTGTAATAAACAATACGCCGGTAACAACCAATCAACTTGTAACCGATGTAACTCAACTTGTTTATATGGCTTCAACCACTTCGGGGTCATTCACTTATCAGATAATTGATAGTGCCGATTTAGTGAGCGATGCCACCTATACAGCCACTTTCACGGTTGGAAATGTTACAAAAGCTATTACAGTTTCATTCCAAAAACCGACCGACTGGGGCACAAGTGGAGTTTATCTTTATGCATGGACAGGTACAAGTACAGCTATTGCCGGAGCATGGCCTGGAACTGCTATGACCGATAATGGCAACAGTTGGTATTCTTACACCTTTGCGTCATCGGTTAGCAATGTAAATGTGATTTTTAGTAAAAACGGCAGTCCGCAGACGGTAGATATAACCGGTGTAACACAATCGACTTGTTATCAATCGAGCGGGCTAAGTGGCTCAAAACTGACTGTGAGTACAGCTACCTGTCCGACAAGTGAGGTGGAAGTTTCTCAATCAGTATTAAAAGCCATTGTTTATCCACAGCCGGCAAGTAGTCGGTTTGTAGTAGAACTTCCAAACTCGGGTAATGTAGAACAATTCACACTCAATATACTCGATTTGAATGGAAAAATACTCCGGAAAGAAGTATTCAGGGGTTCGAATATGGTTGTTGAGCGTGGAAGTCTGAAAGCCGGATTGTATGTTTTGCAGATTACAGGTGAAAAAACAGGACTGGAATTTACTGTAAAACTTGCAATAAAATAGAAAATTTCGATTCCATATTTTGCAAAAAGGAAGCTGGAACAATCCGGTTTCCTTTTTTTTGGGTGATATAAATAATGAGCCAGTTGTGAATAAACAAAAAGTACTGATTATGTGTTATGGATTTGCAACATTAGGTATAGAAATCTGCTTTCCGAAAAACACTATTTTTTTGTACCTTTGTGGACTTATTAAAAAAAAAGTTTTCAGCAACGAAAACTCCAAATTAGAACATTAAATTTATGTCAACCGATATATTAAACGAAGTCACTCAAAACGATTATAAATACGGATTCACAACTGATATCGAAACAGATATTATTCCTATCGGACTCAGTGAAGATGTGGTTCGACTGATTTCAAAAAAGAAAAATGAACCCGAATGGTTGCTCGAATTCCGTTTGAAGGCATATCGTCATTGGTTAACAATGAAAATGCCGGAGTGGGCACATCTCAATATTCCTGAAATTGATTATCAGAGTATTGCATACTATGCTGCTCCACGCAAAAACGCTCCTAAAAGCTTAGACGAAGTTGACCCTGAACTGCTCAAAACATTCGAAAAATTGGGTATTCCGCTTCACGAACGTATGGCTTTATCGGGAATTGCCGTTGATGCAGTAATGGATAGCGTTTCAGTAAAAACAACTTTTAAAGAAAGCTTGTCAGAATTGGGAATCATTTTCTGTTCATTCAGCGAGGCTGTTGAGCATCACCCTGATTTGGTTCAGAAATACATGAGCTCGGTTGTTCCATTTACCGACAATTTTTTTGCAACATTGAACTGTGCTGTTTTTTCAGACGGTTCGTTTGTTTATATTCCCAAAGGCGTTCGTTGTCCTATGGAATTATCCACGTATTTCCGTATCAATGCCATGAATACAGGTCAGTTTGAGCGGACATTGATCGTAGCCGATGAAGATAGCTATGTATCTTATCTTGAGGGTTGTACAGCGCCTATGCGCGATGAGAATCAGCTTCATGCTGCCATAGTGGAAATTGTGGCCATGAAAAATGCCGAAGTAAAATACTCCACCGTGCAAAACTGGTATCCCGGCGACAAAAATGGCTTGGGCGGAATCTATAACTTTGTAACCAAGCGTGGTATTTGCAAAGGCGACAGCTCTAAAATTTCGTGGACCCAGGTGGAAACAGGTTCGGCCATTACTTGGAAATATCCGAGTTGTATTTTGTTGGGTGATAATTCTTCGGCTGAATTTTACTCAGTAGCGGTAACTAATCATCACCAACAAGCCGATACAGGGACTAAAATGCTGCATATTGGTAAAAATACAAGCAGCCATATTCTTTCAAAAGGAATCTCGGCTGGTGTGAGTCAAAACAGCTATCGTGGATTGGTGAAAATCAATCCTGCAGCCGAAAATGCCCGTAATTTCTCGCAATGCGACAGCTTATTGTTAGGCGACAAATGTGGAGCACACACTTTTCCATACATGGAAGTGAATAACGACACCGCTATTGTGGAACACGAAGCAACAACATCTAAAATCAACGAAGATCAGATATTTTACTGCAATCAGCGCGGCATATCGACAGAAGATGCCGTGGGACTGATTGTAAATGGTTATGCCAAAGAAGTACTCAATAAACTCCCCATGGAATTTGCCGTAGAAGCACAAAAGCTGCTGCAAATAACGTTGGAAGGTTCAGTTGGATAATTGCCCCCTTACTCCCCAAAGGGAGAATAAGAGAGCGCAGATAATATTTTTGAATTAATAAAGACTTCCAAACCCTTTTGAAATTGGGAAGTCCCCCCTTCAGGGGGTTAGGGGGCAGTTAATTATGTTACAAATAAACAATTTACATGCCAATATTAATGGCAAAGAAATATTAAAAGGGCTTAGCCTGAAGGTTAATGCCGGTGAGGTTCATGCTATCATGGGACCCAATGGTGCCGGTAAATCAACTCTTTCGTCAGTACTTACAGGTAATCCTGCTTTTACAGTTACCGAAGGTGACGTGACTTTCAATGGGAAGAATCTATTGGAATTAACACCTGAAAATCGTTCGCGCGAAGGAATTTTCCTGAGCTTTCAGTATCCGGTAGAAATTCCGGGCGTAAGTATGGTGAATTTTATGCGCACAGCCGTAAACGAACACCGAAAATACAAAGGGCTCGAACCCATGTCGGCGACCGATTTCCTGCGTATGCAGCGCGAGAAAAAAGAGTTAGTGGAAATGGACAACAAATTGGCCAATCGTTCCGTAAATGAGGGTTTTTCGGGTGGTGAAAAAAAGCGTAACGAAATTTTCCAAATGGCTATGCTCGATCCAAAACTATCCATCCTCGATGAAACAGATTCAGGGTTAGATATTGACGCGCTACGGATTGTGGCTAACGGAGTAAACAAACTGAAAACACCTGAAAATGCCAGTATCGTGATTACTCACTACCAACGCCTGTTAGACTATATAGTTCCTGATTTTGTACATGTGCTTTATGATGGTCGTATCGTGAAATCGGGCGGAAAAGAACTGGCTCTCGAACTAGAAGAACGCGGTTACGACTGGATTAAAAAGGAAGTAGAAGGAGAATAACCAGCCCCTAAATCCCCTAAAGGGGACTTTAATATTGAAAGCAATATGATTAGTTCAAAAGAAATTATTAAAGGCAAATCCGAAATTCCCCCTTTAGGGGGTGAGGAGGCCTATATCGATTTATATAAATCCCACCACGAAAGCATCAAAAAGTATTCGGCTTCGGTAATGAACGACTTACGAGATGCTGCCTTTGCACATTTTGAAAAGTTGGGATTTCCCACGGTGGCTCTCGAAAATTACAAATATACCGATCTGAAAGAGGCTGTTTCGATTGATTATGGTCTGAATATCAATCGTATTCCTATTCCGGTAAACCCATACGACGTATTCAAATGCGATGTACCGGGTATTCATTCGTATCTTTATTTTGTGGTAAACGACGGATTTTATCCTGTTAAAGACCCACGAAACACACAACTTCCCGATGGTGTGATTATCGGTAGCGTGAAAGAAGTGGCGGAAAACCACCCCGAATTACTGAAAGATTATTTTGGGAAACTCAGTTCAACCAAAGAAGATGGATTAGTGGCATTCAATGGTGCTTTTGCACAGGATGGATTTTTTATGTACGTGCCTAAGAATGTGACACTCGACAAACCGGTTCAGTTGGTGAATATTATGCGTGCCGATGTAGATTTTATGGCAGTAAGTCACAATCTTATCATTTTGGAAGAAGGAGCTAAAGCCCAATTATTGGTTTGCGACCATACGGTGGATGAAGTTCGCTTCCTGTCGAATCGGGTAACCGAGGTTTTTGTGGGCGAAAATGCCACTTATGAGCATTATAAACTCGAAAATACGCATAATAAAACTATTAATCTGTCAACTTTGCTGATTGACCAACGCGCTTCTTCGAATGTGTTGGCTAATGTGATTACACTTCATAATGGCTTGACACGCAATATGATAGAAATTGATTTAGATGGAGAAGCTTGTGAAACTTCGCTTTGCGGAATGGTGATTGCCGATAAAAACCAACAAGTTGATAATTTCACCTCTATAATTCACAACAAACCGAATTGCAACAGTAGTGAATTGTTTAAATACGTATTGGACGATTTTTCGAAAGGCGCGTTTACCGGTAAATTATACGTGGCTAAAGATGCTCAAAAAACATCTGCTTTCCAGACTAACCGTAATATTTTATTGAAAAAAACTGCCAAAATGCGTACAAAACCACAGTTGGAGATTTATGCCGACGATGTGAAGTGTTCGCATGGTGCAACCATTGGTTCGTTGGACGAAACTGCTTTGTTTTATATGCGTCAGCGTGGTATTTCGGCTGACGAGGCACGTTTGTTGCTTATGTTTGCTTTCACAAATGATGTGATTGAAAATATCCGCATTCCGGCTTTGCAGGACAGAATTAAAATGTTGGTAGAAAAACGACTTCGAGGCGAATTGTCGAAATGCGAAGGTTGTGTGATTTGTCAGTAAAACATTCTAGAACCAAGATTTATAAATTTTCAGATTGTGTTTTGTGAAAAAGCAGTTAATAATCAATTCGTTTGTTGATTTTTCAATGCTTTTTCAGCATCCATTTGTGCTTTCGTTTTACTTTGTGTAACAATATACACTCCGGCAAAAACCAATAATCCCGACAGTGCTTTATCGGGACCAAAGCTATCAATCCCAATTGCCACGGCTACCATCGAGGCTACCACCGGCTGAAGGTAATTGTACATACTCAATGTGGTTGGACGAAGCACTTTTTGTCCGATTGGAATAAGCAGATAACCAAAAAAAGTGGCAAAAACAACCACGTATGCTATGCGCCAATAATTTGAAGCAGTCAAAAGCGAGAAGTTAGTTTCTATAATCGGCTTATAACAAAAGGGCAAACACACTAAAGTGCCAAAAAGAAACATCCATTTCATAATCGTAACTGCCGAATAACGCGAAATGAGCTCTTTAAACAGCGTTAGATAAAGGGCAAATGATCCTACACCTCCGAAAACAATTATATTCCCGATAAAATTGCTTTGTCCCACGTGAGGTGTTTGACTGTGGAAAACCAATAACAAAGCACCCGAAGCACCTACCAGTACACCAATGGTTTTCAAAAGCGTAATAGGCTCTTTGATAAACACAGCGGCTAAAATCATGGTCAGAATAGGAAGCATGGTAACTACAATGGATGCATCGATGGGCGAAGTTATGGATAATCCGATAAAGTAGGGTAGTTGGTTTAATGTCAGCGCAAATAATGAAGCAAAAAACAGCAGTAGTTTATCTTTTGCCGTTACTTTCTCTGATTTGACAAACAGTGACACCAGCCAAAACAGCAGTAACCCACCCGAAAGCCTGAAAAAAGTCAGCACATACGGACTCATTATTTCAGGCATCAAAGTACGTGAAACAGCAGTATTCAAACCAAAAATTAAATTTGCCGAAAACATGGCAGTATGTCCGGTAAGTTTTTTATTGTCCATCGAAAAAATTTTATTTGTGGAGTTTCTTTTAGAATCCCATCCTGATATTTAAACTCAAGGTAGTTATTGAACTCTTTGTTGTAAAGTACGAATAACGGATATTTGGTGAAACAAGAACTCCTTTTACCGGTGCCAATTCGATACCTGCCATGTAAACTTGTCCATCAGTTGAATTCCAACCGCTTGTTGCAGTTCCTATTTTTTCAGACATCAAATCATCAAACCTGGCAAAAACGGATAGGTTTCTTCCAACCGGAATCGTTCCGTATAATGAAATACCACCAAAATCGTGTTTTAATAAATTAGCATGATTTTGCTGCAGGTTAAATTCAGCACCCAAACTCCCAATTTTACCTCTGTAACCGCAAAAGAAATTGAATGATTGCTGATTAGCTGTGTTGGTAGTAACAGCTGTGTTTGATTTATTCAGATAATCAAAATAAATTCGTAAAAATAAATTCTTTATTGGATTTGCTGTTAGACCAATAGCTAGTAACATGGTACTATCCTCCTGTACTTTTCTGTATCCTTCACCATTTAATAAAGAAATATCAAAACTCATTTGAGGCAGTATTTGTACTTGAACCTTAGCCCCTAAATCAGCACTAAGTCCGAAACCATATTGATTCTGAAATGATTTATAGATGTATCTTTTTCCCCAAAACGACTTTTGAAGGTCAAACATATTTTCATCAACCATCCCAAAGTCTATTTTCAGAATGCTATTCACATACTCAATATAGGCGTTTTTCAAGTACATGGAATAAGCAGTACTTCCCAGCCCGGCATTGTCTTCAAAGCTAAATAAAATTTTACCCGAAAAATCACGACTAAAGTTATATCCATATCCAAAGTATGCTCTCGAAACTTCAAAAGCATTTTTACTTTTCCCGTTTGAATTTGCGTTTGAAAAATCGCTGAATACTGTTACTATAGGTTTTCCTGATGGACTAAAGGTACTATTTCCCTGTTCTGTTATCTGTGCTGCAGACATAAAAATAACAGTAAAAAGCGAAATTAAAATTGAATAAACTTTTGACATCGTAAATAAACTTTCTCAGGGTAATTCTGCCCAAATAGAATTGAATATTTGTTAATTAGTACGCTCAAAAGACAAAAATAGATGAAATAAATCAAACTTTAAGTATTTGCAAAAAAAAACGTTACTAAAATTTAGTCGGCAATGATTTTTTTTGAAATAAACTTGGTTTATCCGCATATAACACATTTTTTGAACTATTACCCGATCTTTAGCTGAAGGGACGAAAGGATTACTTATTGCTTTGCTATTCATCTATTCAAATCTTCTAACTAATTTGTAATACTACTTACATAAAATTGTAATATAAGAATTCTAATTTTGTTTCCATTATAATTCCCAATAAGCCATGAACAAATATCGAATTCTGATTATTGATCCCGATAAGGATTTTTGTGGATATTTGCAATCAAACCTTGAAAGTGAAGGATATGATGTTTACATTTGTCATAGTGGAAGAGAAGCATCAGGCATGAAACTTTTTGAATACGATTTGATTATTCTTGATACCTATTTGAGGGATATTTCCGGATTTAAATTGGTTCACAATATACATAAAGAATCTGATACAAGCGCACTTCCTATCATTTTCTTATCGTCGAAGCCCTGTGAAAATGACATGATTACTGCTTTTAGTGTGGGAGCAGACGATTATCTACGAAAACCATTCTATATCAAAGAACTTGCAGCACGGATTAAAGTGGTTCTCCGACGATTGGATGAACGAAAGAATGGGAGTGTCCAAGTATTAGAATATGGGCAACTTAAGCTAAATTTGTTGAAAATGCAGGTAAAGGTTGATGGTGGAACAGTATCGTTCACTAAAAAGGAATTCGAAGTAATGAAACTTTTTCTGGAAAATAAAAATCGGATATTTAGTCGTGAAGACTTAATCAAACAGATTTGGTCAGAAGAGGCTTTTATACTGGGTAAAACTATTGATGTAAACATTACCCGAATCAGACAGAAAATTGGGAATTACAGCAACCATATTGTCACAAAAATTGGTAAGGGATATTGTTTTGAAGATTAGTTTCAAATTTCAATTATCATTGAAAAGAATATTTCTAATTATTTCTATTTCATTATTTTATCTTCTCCAAGTACCTGCCCAGAAAGTTGGATTGGTGTTGAGTGGCGGTGGTG
>Ga0214228_1000134_pt1 | contig 24630 bp, 20 predicted proteins | sample TroBogypolimnion_21_FD_153066 | JGI IMG/M metagenome (GOLD analysis project Ga0214228, IMG submission 153066) | Freshwater microbial communities from Trout Bog Lake, WI - 05NOV2007 hypolimnion | ecosystem: Environmental > Aquatic > Freshwater > Lake > Hypolimnion/Profundal zone | place: Trout... | reverse complement strand
AGAGGTAGAAGCTGACTTCGGACAAATCAAAAGCAACAAACACTACAATCGATTCAGACATTTTTCCAAAAGTAAAGTCGAAATGGACTTTGCCATACTAGCTATTGCATTCAATATCCTGAAAATGTTCACATTTAAGACCAAATTGGCTAAGAATACAAATAATAAGGCTAAAAACGCTAATGGTATATCCCATTTTTGCTACTCAATAAAAAAGGATAACAATTTATTGATAAAACCACTTTATCATAGGGTGGCTTGATAAAAAAAAGAGTGTCTTTTTGGACACCCTCTTTTAAACTTTTAATGAACTGGTCACAATTTGTGACCAGTTCATTCCATTCTTATTTTGCCAGTTCAGACATATCTTTTTATAATTGAAAGGAACTTTCCATTTCCTTGAGTTTCCCGGAAAGAACACCCATATCATGCCCAATTTTATTATCCGTTATCCGGGCATAAATCTGAGTGGTTTTGATATTCGTATGCCCAAGCATTTTCGATACTGTCTCAATGGGTACGCCCTGCGACAATGTGATAGTGGTGGCAAAGGTATGTCTGGCCAGATGGAAAGTTAAGTTCTTTTTAATCTCGCACAAGTCGGCGATTTCTTTCAGATAAGCATTCATTTTTTGATTACTGGTTATCGGTAAAATCTTTCCTTCAGGCAACTTGCCTTTGTATTTTTCCAGAATCTTTTTAGGAACCTCAAGCAGAGGAATGTTTGAATTTACATCTGTTTTCTGACGCTTGGTCATAATCCACAGATTGTTGTCAAACGAAGTGCGGATATTGCTTTCTTTCAGGTTATACACATCAATATAAGCTAGTCCGGTGAAACAAGAGAAGATAAAAATATCACGTACCTGTTCCAGTCTTGGTATCTCTATTTTTTTCTTAAAGATTAATTCAAGTTCTTCTTTGGTCAAGTAACCTCGGTCAACTTTATTCCAATGAATTTTAAAATTTGCAAATGGATCATGTAGCATCCAACCGTTATTTCGAGCAATAAGTATAATTCGTTTAAGGAATTGGATAAATTTACCAGTTGTGTTGGAATTGCATTTACATTCTACCATCAAGTAGGTTTCAAAGTCAGAAATAAACATATGATTGATTTCTGCGAAATGAATATCAGATAAGTTATGCTGCTTGCGGATAAAATTTGTAACGTGTTTAAGCGTTACTTCATACTTTTGATAAGTTCCTTTAGATTTGGTTTTCCCAATAAGACTTTTTACATCATCATTATGTTTCTTGAATAATTCAAGTAAAGTTTGCTGCTTGGTATTGATCCCCAGAAATATATTTTTTACTTTCTCTGCGGTCACAGATTGCATTCTTTCTAGCTCCTGATGGTAGATTCTGTTTAAAACAGATTTTGTGTTGTCGATAAGGGCATTGATTTCAAGTGCTTCAGCACTCCTTCCAGTCATTTTTCCCGATTTTACGTCCCAGTGACCAGGGTCAATTTCGGTTTTCATACTAAAGCGAGTTTCATTTCCGTCAATGGTGATGCGGCACATGAGGGGTACGTTTCCGTTCTTTTTCTGTTTGTCTCTTTTCAGAAAAAAGAGTACGTTGAATGTTGTTTTCATAATCTCAAATTGAATTACAAAGTTAGACTTAATAAATTGTTTATGAGAGTTATGCAGTATGCCAATATCGGACATTAAAGTGCCTATTTCGGACAAATCGTACCCCTTTTGGGGAAAATAAAAAAGGGGTATGAATTAGGAAAGAAAGATGGTCAATTTTTGTCTTTTTTCTGTCCTTTTTGTGGGAACGTACAACAAAGAAAAAACCCTACAAATCACTGAATTTGTAGGGTTTGACTCTTTTTTGTCGCTAACTTTCGTAGCAAAATTGTGGACCTGGAGGGAGTCGAACCCTCGTCCAAACAAGGAAATAATAAGCTTTCTACATGTTTATCTTCGCTTAAGTTTTCGTGCGTAGGCAAGACCGAAGCCACCAACCTGCGCCTTATCCTTTTTATTTCATCCCGCTTACAAGGCTAAACGTGACTATCCTCGATTTAGCTGCATCTCCATATCAAATAGCCTCGAGGCGACGGCATTTGGGAAATGTCCCGTTCCAGCACCTTGTGCCGGAATTAAGCCTAATCTACTCTATTCGATTAAGCAGCAAGAGCGTAGTTATTTTCGCCAGTTATAGTTGTGAGATCCGAGATTTACGAGCCGTTTTCTCAATGCTCGACATGCTTACATATCAGTTCTACCTGCTGTCAAAACCAAACAGGCCCTTCTTTTTTTTATTTATAGTTCACAATTTAATACTCAATTATGTTCTTCAAATATTGTGCAAAGGTAAAGCTAATATTCCAATTTAGAATGCTATTGATACGAATTATGATTAAAAAGAATGCTGTTCAGGTTTTGAACAGCATTCTCTACAACTCATAACCAATTAATTATTTTTTTTCAATAAACGCAAGCACTTCACCTTTTCGAACTACCTCACCTTGTTTTTTCTCAACTCCAACAATGCGTCCATCGCAAAAACTTCCTATATGTTCGAGGCCGTAATTCGTCTGAATAGTGCAAAGCGTATCGAATTCTTTTACTTCTTTTCCATGCACCGGCTCAACTGACACTTCGTTAAAATCAAGTTCCCAAATCACACGACCTGTGGCATTCGAAACTACCGGCTCAGCATTAGGGTATTTCAATGCGCGTAAATCTGGAAGTTGAACTGTGCTGGTTGCATATTTTTCTTTAATAGCATTTTCCAACTCTTTCTCAAAACGTTTTTTTGCTTCACCCGATTTATAATCACGATATTGTTTGTCGTGCATAGCAAACTCGAACAATTCTTCATCATCCTTGCCCCTATCCCAACCTAACTCTTTCATTTCGGCAATGTATTTATCCAATTCGTTCGGATAATTATCCTGCGGATTCCCTTCGAAAAATTCAAATTTATTCTTTTCGGCTAATGCAACAATTTCCGGATCAAGCCTTCCGGGAAGTTTTCCTGCTTTACCCAAAATCATATCCCAGCTGTTTTTATCAATCATACTCCAGCGTGGTTGATTTTTAACGAGGAACATAACATTCATCAACGCGATATTCTTCACATATTGACTAAATGGAGTTACCAGGGGCGGATTACCGAGTTTTGGCCATATATATTTTACTTCGTCGAACAGCATCACCAACAACTCGTCGGTGCTGAGTTCTTTTTTGTTGATACCTTTCAGGTAGGAATTAATACCCGCGTGGACACCTTTCAGGTCGGCCATAAGTGAGCCCATCATTCCGCCGGGAAGTCCACAACCAACCAACAACGATGTCATGAATTTGTTGCGTTCATCGATAAAGTAACCCAAGAAATCGTCTACAAAACTCTGAGTCAACCGACGAGCTTCCATGTAGGCATTCATATTAATTTCGGGTACTTTGAAACCTGCATCTTTCAACATAGCCTGAATTGTAATCACATCCGGATGAACCATACCCCACGAAAGTGGTTCCATGGCAACATCCAGATAATCGATACCTGCTTTTGCTACTTCGAGCATGGAAGCAACCGAGAAACCCGGACCTGAGTGACCATGGTATTGCATAACGATAGTTGGGTGAGCTGTTTTCACTGCTTTCACAATTTTCCCCAACATTTCAGGACGACCAATACCAGCCATATCTTTCAAACAGATCTCATCAGCACCGGCCTCAATCAACTGTTCAGCCATGTTGATATAGTATTCTGCTGTGTGAATTTCTGAATAAGTTATACACAAAGTTGCCTGAGCAATCATTCCGGCAGCTTTAGCATAATGAATTGACGGAATAATATTAGTCACATCGTTCAGCCCACAAAAAATGCGCGTAATATCCACACCCTGTGCTTTCTTCACTTTGTACATCAACTCACGCACATCGGCAGGAACAGGATTCATGCGCAAGCCATTCAATCCACGGTCGAGCATGTGAGTTTGAATACCCACTTCATTAAACGGTTTGGTAAATGTGCGAACTGCATCATTCGGATTTTCGCCGTAAAGCAGGTTCACTTGTTCTGAAGCTCCACCATTGGTTTCAACACGGGCAAAACATCCCATCTCAATGATTACCGGAGCAATTTTGGCTAACTGATCTTTGCGTGGCACATACTTACCCGACGATTGCCACATATCGCGGTAAACAAGACTGAATTTAATTTCTTTCATTTTGTATGTAAAATTTGATTTTAGAAATTTTCGGTAAAAAACAAAGAAAATACAGGCAATCCAAATCGTATCTATTTATTATTCAAACAAATAAAATTAAAGATTTTTTTCCTTATTTTAGTTGCAAATATCCGACATTATTTCCAATAAAAAAAGGAATTAGAGAAAAATTTCTTTATTTATTTTCATGTGTTTTATCAGCAAAATATCGATTTGAAAGTAATCGGGAAGTTAAATGAAAATTTTCAAAATAGGATAATAGAAAAACTTTAAATATCAAATAATAAAGTCGATTATTGTTTCAAAAAATATTTTTGAATAATCTCTATGGACTATATCTTTACTCCACCCAAAGCACCAATCCTTTCAGGTATTCTCCTTCGGGATGATAGATATTGATGGGATGGTCAGCAGGTTGCGAAAGCTGGTGAAGAATGCGGACATTTCGTTTGCTTTCGGCAGCTGCACTGAATACGGCCAGACGAAATTGCTCTTTTGAAACAACCTGTGAACAAGAGAAAGTAAACAGAATTCCACCGGGTTTAATTTGCTCAAAAGCCTTTGCATTCAGGCGTTTGTAGCCCTTCAACGCATTGCGCAATGCTTCGCGGTGTTTGGCAAAAGCAGGTGGATCGAGAATGATTAAATCATATTGTAAGTCGAGTGTGTGGAGATTATTCAGGTATTTAAAAGCGTCTTCGGCAAAAGATGTATGTCTCGGATCGTTTGGAAAACTAATTTCCATATTTTTGTCGGTCAGGTCAATAGCTTTGGTAGAACTGTCAACAGAATGAACAAGTTTCGCACCTCCACGTAAGGCATAAACAGAAAATCCTCCGGTGTAACAAAACATATTCAGAACGGACTTTCCGGCAGAATATCGTTCGAGCAACGAGCGGTTTTCGCGCTGATCGACAAAAAAACCTGTTTTTTGACCTTTCAACCAATCCACATGGAACTGCAAGCCATTTTCAAGTGCCTTAATTTCAGGATTTATATTACCAATCAAATAACCATCTTCAGGGTCGATTGCTGCCTTAAATGGCAAGGTAGTTTCGGATTTATAAAATACATTTTTCACTTCGGGAACATTGGCAATAATAGCCTTAGCCAGCGTTTCACGAATTTCGTGCATACCAATGGAGTGCGCTTGCATAACGGCTGTATCGTCGTACACATCCACTATTAATCCTGGGATTGAATCACCTTCGCCATGCACCAACCGATACGTATTGTTGAATCCGGGAGAAACCAATCCAAGCGATTGCCGCATAGTATAAGCACTCCGAATTTTCTTTGCCCAAAAGTTATCATCTACTTTCAGGTTTTCGAACGACACCACCCGAACTGCGATACTGCCAATCTGATAATGCCCCAATGCCAAAAAGTTACGGTCACTATCAACTACTTCAACGAGTTCACCTTCAGTAGGTTTACCTTCAATATGCAAAATGGCACCCGAGAAAACCCAGGGGTGAAAACGCAGTAAACTTTCTTCTTTCTTTTTCTTTAACTGTATGGTTATCATTTAGTTGTTGTGTATAAATTATCTGTCAATCAGTTAAAGTAGTATCCTGTTGTTTATCAAGCATTTTCTTTTCGAAAAGTTCTTGTTGTTCGAGTGCATGGTTCAGCAGCAACTGATCCAATTCTTTTCTGCTGAGTTTGTTTTCACGCATTAATTGCAGGTAAATCTTTAAACTTGCCCATGCATCGGTGGCTGCATATCTCAACTGTTGTTCGGTAAGTTCACTGCTCTCCCAATTGGTAAGTCGTTGTGATTTTGAGATTTTTTTTTCGAAAAGAATAGCATAAATCTTTTGTAAACCAAGTTCCAAAATCCCATAATTACGTGCAATAGATTGTATGTCAACAAAATTTCCCGGTTTGAAACTATGTTGTCTATTCAGTCCGGCTAAATCATCGCGCAGAGCCAATCCAATTTTTCGGACTTGTTCGTCCGCTAAGAAATCGGCTAACTCCGCCGGGAACGAAATTTTATTAAGGCGAAACAGAAAACAATGTGTTAAAGTTGATATCTGAACTAAAGAAACTTTATGATATGTACCTCTCGTAAAAGAAGGTTTAGTTTCAGTGTCGATTCCAACTACTTTTGATTTTCGGAGTTCAGCGATAGCAGCATGAATTTTTGATAAATCATCGACTACGGTTATTTTTCCTTCGAAAATAACAATCGGTAACTCATTAACTTCCTCTTTAGATATTTTTGATTTCAACATTTTCTAAATCAATAAATTATTCAAATCATCATCGTTATTGTCATGAAGAAAGTTGAGAAAAGAATTTCGATCAATTTTTCCCGAAGAATTGATTTCGGCTTTTTCATCTTCTCCAAATCCATCGCTGAATCGAATAGTATGCAAAGCCCGCAGTCCATTTAATAACTTTTGTCCCCAATGCTCGCCGAAAGCTTGCAAGCAAGCCACTAATGCATCGTTCATACAATCCATATCGCCGGTTTGGTAATTGGCAGCAAAATCTTTTAATTCCTGATAAATATCAGCCAGATTTTCGGAAATAAAGGCAGCTATAGGCGTGTCGCTCAGCACCATATCAGGGTGAAAAACTTCGAGATACGAATCGTCAGCACCCAAAATTTGCTCCAGTTGTTCCTTTACAAAAATATAATCTTCTTCAGTCACAAATCGTTCAGGCGTTTCGTCGAAAACAGTTTCCGGAATATCAATCAATGATGCTTTCAGGTACAAAAGAGGCAACAATTTCACTGATTTCTGAATAAAATCTGTTCGCGAGAACTCAGTGGCATGTTCTAAAAACAAACATGATTCAGCCGCCACTGTAACGAATTCTATCACATTTTTACTGTAAACAATATGATCGGGTAATTGGTCTAAATCCATAAAAATGAAATTAATTAAAGCACCGACAAAAGTAAGAAAAAATATCCACTTAAACGTGTGAAATATAAACCCATTTATCAGGCAAACATGACAGAATATTACAGTTTTAAAAAACTAATAGAACAACTGAATTGTTATTAATAAAACAATGAAAATCATTGAATATGTTTCACAACTTAAATTTCAATATCATGGAAGACAAGCTTATTACTCTTAAAAATTATGAAACAGTGGTTGAAGCACTGTTTGATCAGGAATTATTGCGTAAAAATGAGATTGACAGTTCAATCAATAACGAAGACTCGGTAGAATTGATGCCCATGTTTGGCGAAATTAACGAAGGTCTACGTATTCTTGTTTTTGAGAAAGATTACGAGCGAGCTGTTAAAGTTTTGGGGGAATATAACAACTCAATTGAAAAATAGAGTTTTAAAAACTATTGTTTTTGAATCAGATTTTCTCGTATTTCAATTTTGACAGGGAAGTATTTTGATTTTATTCGACAACCCTGAGTATTGTTTTTAAATTTATTATTACAGTACTCTACAAACAAATTGCAAATGCTTATATTATTCAAGTAAAACAAAGTTAATTAATGTTTAAAATACCGTCAAAACTCGACCATATCTCACAATTAAATTTAAAATAATTTATAATATTTCTTCCACCTTCAGTCAGAAATTTCTTTTTACAGCTAACAAATCAGATAAATTACATTTACAAAGTAGTAAATACTATGTTATTTCATAGTTTTTGCTACTTTTTTTATTTGTTTTTGAGCGTCGATTTCAACAATTTAGATGTATTTACCTTACTACCTATACTTTAAGTCATATTTTTAATATCCTAAAATACGGATGAAATACTTACATTTTTAGGACATAAAATTAAAAGAAAATGTGTGTCATAGTTATTACAACACTACAAAATTAAATGCCACAAACACCTACATATCAATACAATACACTAATATAAGTAAATTTGTGTCGATAAATAAATCTACACGGTGCACAAAGGCGAAAATACATTATTAATCTGGATACTTTCATGGTCGGCTATTTTACTGGCTTTGTTGTATTCACCTTTGGGAAGTCCCGATTTATATAAATCAATTAAATACTTCAATCCAAATCAAGGCGTAAACTTTAACAAAACTTCGGTAGTTTCAAATTTAAAAAGCATTACATCGTTACAAACTCCACCTCCAGCACTTAAAAGCAATGTTGGATCAATTAAATCAATTAAAAATGCCCCAAAAGAGAGAAGCAATAATCAAGATGAGAATTTGAATATACCGGTAGAAAAGAAAACACATAGAAATGGTTATAATTACTCAGTTTCAAATACATCTAAATTAATGTGTCAAAACAGTACAGCAGTTGCTGTACAATTTAAGGAATCCGCAAGGCGTGAGGTTTCTCAAAATGAAAGTGGTTATGATGAAAATACACAAAATTCTGGTTCAACACATTCTACAAGCCATTCAGAAAGCTTTTCTTCATCTTCAATCAATTCGTTTTCGCATTCAAAAATAGATAATTCGATGTTTAGTGATTCAACTTCACTGGCATTGGCAAGTAATCAAATAGAACGGACACAGGGTTTTTTAGACCCTGGCGATGGTGACCCGGTTGGCGAACCAGTCCCAATACCAGATGGCTGGGGATTTTTAATTATAATGGCTCTGATTTATTGCGGATATATACTTTACAAAAAAAATACAGTTCGATTTTCAATTTTATGAAACAACATCAATATCAACAATTAATACTAACTGGTATGTTTAAAATTAACAGCATTATTTTAGTGGTAGTTTGGATTTTCTTCGGTGTGTTGGTAACATTGATTTATTATCCATCAAATAACCAAAGTTTATCAAATCAAAGCTCTCAACTTATTCAGAAACAATCTATTAGTGCGTTGTCTGAAAAGGAGAAATCAAATGCAAATAAAAGACATTTGGCTACTGTATCAGAGAGTGAATTAAATCGATAAGCATATAGAAATTTTTAAATCGATAGAAATATAAGCAAAACAAGCCGTTGAACTTTTTGTTTTCAACGACTTGTCAGTCTATCGTTCAGGATTGATACTATTTCAGTTTAGCCAATGCTTCTTTAATCCAACCAAAAGCTTTAACTAAATTTTCATCGGAGGTAGCATAAGACATACGAATACAGTCGGGTGCTCCGAAAGCTCCACCGCCAACGCATGCTACATGTCCTTCTTCCAATAAATACATTGCCAAATCTCCAGAGTTCTGAATCGTTTTTCCATTGAATGATTTGCCATAAAATGAACTGCAATCAGGGAAAATATAAAACGCTCCTTGTGGATCATTCGTTTTCAGACCGGGAATTTGACGGGCTAAGTCAACTACTAATTTTTTACGACGCTCAAAAGCTACACGCATAGTTTCTACACAGCTTTGATCGCCAGTATAGGCAGCCTCTGCGGCTTTTTGTGTTACCGAACAAGGACCGGATGTATACTGACCTTGCAAAGTATTACAAGCAGAAGCAATCCATTTTGGTGCAGCAATCCAACCCAAGCGCCATCCTGTCATGGCATAACCTTTCGAAACGCCATTGATTATCACTACACGTTCACGAACATTCTCAAATTGAGCTATACTTTCGTGTTTTCCAAGGTAATTGATGTGCTCGTAAATTTCATCAGATAGAATTATAATATTCGGATATTTGGCCAACACGTAAGCGAGTTCTTTGAGTTCTTGCTTGTTATAAACGCTTCCGGTTGGATTTGAAGGTGAACATAAAATGATAGCTTTAGTTTTCGGAGTTATAGCTGCCTCGAGTTGAGCAGGAGTAATTTTGAAATCTTGTTCGATACCGGCATAAACCTCTACATTTATTCCATCGGCCAACTTCACCATTTCTGGATAACTTACCCAATACGGTGCCGGAATAATGACTTCGTCACCCTTACTAATAATTGCCAAAATGACATTACATACCGATTGTTTTGCTCCATTCGAACAAACAATTTGCTCGGGTTTGTAGTCCAGATTGTTTTCTGATTCTAATTTAGCGCAAATAGCATTTCGCAAAGCAGGATACCCCGGAACGGGTGAATAAAACGAAAAATTGTTATCCACAGCCTGCTTGGCTGCCTCTTTAATATGGTCGGGAGTGAAGAAATCAGGTTCTCCTACGCTGAGGTTAATCACATCAATTCCCTGACTTTTTAGCTCATTGCTTTTTTGCGACATGGCAAGAGTTTCTGATGGAGAAAGTGCTGCCAAACGGTCTGATACTGAAAACATAATTATAGTGTTATTTTAGTGTTATTAGGGCACAAAAGTAATCAAAAAAATTGATTTTAGTATCTAAAACAGCTTTGTTGATAGTTTTGTTCTTCAAACCATATTTTCGTTCAATCGGTTAGTAAGCAATTGACGAGTTGATTTATAACCAAGTTCAAAAATTTCACGTCCTTTATCAACATCAAATGTTTCATAATTGCCCATATCTAATGGTTCAATGAGCAAATCACATAATTCTTTATCATGTAAAATGTTGGCTTTAAACATAAAATTAAATGAGCGTGAAGCCACATTCAGAATGCTGGGTTTGTATGTTTCAGCCACCATTGGGCTTGCATTGATTCCAATCACTTTGTCACACTCGTTATTGATAACTGATACCGGAAAATTCATCAATACCCCTCCATCAACATAATGTGCACCATTAATTATTTTGGGACTAAACAAAACAGGGATGCTGCACGAAGCTACTATGGGATCAATGAGATTGCCGCTCGAAAATATCACACTTTTGCCTTTGTCTAAGTCAGTCGCCACAACACGTAAAGGAATTTTCAACTCTTCGAATTGTTTCGATTGCAGGTTTTTTGATAAGAAATTCTGAAACGCGTCGATTCTGAAGAGTCCACCATCGAATACACGAATTTTGGTCAGACTTCGAAAAGTAATATCTTCAAAAAGCTTTGCAATTTCATCGGGCGAATATCCATCGGCATACAATGCACCAACCACAGCACCCGAACTTACTCCCGAAAGAATATCAGGTTTAATTCCTTGTTCTTCAAGTGCTTTTAGTGCTCCGGCATGGCACAGTCCTTTAATCCCTCCTCCACTGAGTGCAACTCCGATTTTGTATGGCTTTTGATAAAAAAGTTTTGAAAGATTCATTGATTAGAGTTAATTGGTTGATTTGTTGATTTACTTGTCAACATATTATAAAACCGAATATTTTGAAAACTTAGTCATAACGCATTCGTAATATGTTTTAGAAACCGGTATATCGGGAGTATTAACTGTTTCTAATTCCAAAAAAATACCTTCTTTTGTTTTTCGCAACACTTTTACTTTATCTAAATTTACGATGAATGACCGATGGCATCGCACTAACGGAGTATCATTCGTCAAATTCTCATCCATCCATTTCAATGAATTTCGTATTAGAAAATGTGACAACTTTGACTTATTGAGATAATGAATAGTGGCATAATTGTCAGCTGAATCCACGTACAATAAGTGTTCCAGAACAATTGAAATCTTAAATTCACCTTTTTCATCCAGAAATGAAATTAAACTCTTCTTAGGCATTTCTGTTAACTTATCTGCTTCATTTAGTTGCAGCAACATGAGATTCTTGTCTCTCCATGAAAAATAAAGCCACAATATAGAATAAGGCAATAAAAGAACAAGACTTGCATGAAGAGTTGATTTTTGAAAAATTTCCATAAAATCGCGCGAAGCACTTTCCCTTGGAATAAACTTTGTAAACAATGCATAAAATAAGGACATGGATAAAATCTCTGTTAAGACCCATACACCGTATTTTAAATAACTAAGTTCATATTTTTTAACATAACTCAACATTAAAAAACGACTAATTACCACGACCAACATACCTGTAAGGATAATCAGACTTGAAAAGAAAAAGTATTTAAAATCAGAAATATCCTTATACCAACCTCTCGAACCGAAAGGTTGAAAAATATTGATAAATAATAGTGCAAAAATGGCTGTAAATAATACCAAGCGAATGATATTATTTCTTTCATACATATAAGCCGGAATTTTTGAATTCATAATATTTTTGCAGTAAAAATGACGTACAAAAGTAAAGTTTTCTAATCAAACGAACAAAAAAACTTACTCAGCAATGATTTATTTCACCCCATTATTTCATTATTCACCCCAAATAAGAAGCATTAATCCCATCGAACGATTAAACTCCCCACTTTATTGGAAATAATATAGCTAATAACTTACCTTGTATTCAAATTCAATTATTTAGCACTATGAATTATACTCAAAGACAACGAGAACTTTGTAATATATTTCTGTTAGGGGTGAATTCTCATTTGGAAGAATCCAATATTGATATTCGTTTTTTCAGGTTCGCAAGCTCAACATTATTGGCAACGGACAAAGCAATCCTATTCGATACGGAAGATGAAATTATCAATGAAAATCAGTCATTTATTTATCCGGTATTCATTCCCCACAACACATTCAAGAATGACAAAGCCATACTATTGCTGCATGGTTTAAATGAAAGAAACTGGAGCAAGTACCTTCCCTGGGCAGAATATCTCTGCGAAAAGACAGGAAAAGCAGTCATACTTTTTCCCATTGCTTATCATATAAATCGTTCACCATATAGCTGGTCAAATCCACGTGCATTGCAATCAATTTTGGAACACAGGAAGAATAAATATGGCAATGACAGATCACTGAGCTTTGCAAATGTAGTACTTAGCGAACGTATTACCGAAAAACCAATTCGATTTTATAATTCTGGTCGTCAGAGTCTTGCTGATTTAACACAACTATTCACCGAAATTAAACGTGGTTTTCATCCTCTTTTTAAAGAAAATACACAAATTGATATTTTTGCATATTCAATTGGTGCTTTTCTTTCGCAAATTACACTTATGACCAATTCCAATGGTTTGTTTACGGACTCAAAACTATTTATGTTTTGTGGTGGTAGCATATTCAGCTACATGTTTGGAGAGTCACGCAGCATTATGGATAAACCTGCTTTTGCCCGATTACTTGAGTATTACATGACCGATTTTGAAAAAGAAGTTAGATACAAGTCAGAAACAGATAAAGGGTACCAATCATTTTACAGCATGATTTCCCCTGACAGAAATCAAATAGAAAGAGAAAACTTTTTCAAACGATTAGGGAATAAAGTTGGTGGCATTTCTTTAGCAAAAGATTTAGTCATTCCCTATCGGGGGGTTTTACAAGCATTGGGAAATGAATGTGCCAAAACCCGTATAAAATTGCTCGACTTTACTTTTCCATATACCCACGAAAATCCATTTCCGGTCTTGAAGAGTATAGATTCTTCTGAGGTTGACAAGTCTTTTACAACTATATTTTCTGATGCAGCCCATTTTTTAGCAAATTAACCAGATTAGAACACACAATATTAACTAACACATAACATTAATTTAAATTTTTGATTTCGAATATTACAGTTTAAGAATATTTTGACTAAAAAAAACAGAACCATTTATTTATCGGTTATGTCTTTCTAAGCATATTTTTTTGAATTCTATTCTTCGATAGTTGACAAGTCTCCCTCGTCAAGCCCCTGAGCTCTGGCTTTCAACACTCTTCGCATTATTTTACCACTGCGAGTTTTAGGCAATGACTCAGCAAAAAGTATTTCTTCTGGCTTAGCAATAGGTCCCATCATTTTTGCAACATGTTCTTTTAATTCATTTTCAAGTTCACGCGAACCCACAACACCAGTTTTCAAAATCACAAATGCGTGGATAGCATTTCCTTTCAATTTATGAGGAAGTGGAATCACAGCAGCTTCAATAACCACGGGATGACTTACCAATGCACTTTCTATTTCTGCAGTACCAAGTCTGTATCCACTCACTTTTATAACATCGTCGCTCCGACCGATTACCCAACTATAACCGTCTTCATCAATCTTTGCCGAATCTCCCGGATGATACCAACCTTCTTTTTCAAATTTTTTCCAATACGTTTCGATAAATTTTTCAGGGTCTCTATAAATTCCTGCTGCAAGTCCGGGCCATACATTTTTTATAACCAAAGTGCCTTCTTCGCCGGCTTTTACATCTTTGTGATGCTCATCGACTACTCCTATCTCGTTTCCAAAAAACGGTTTAGATGCCGAACCGGGTTTTAATGGCATTATGGGCAAAGGAGTTATCATAAATCCACCTGTTTCGGTTTGCCACCAAGTATCCATAATCGGACAATTTTCATTTCCTACAATTTTATAATACCAACGCCATGCCTCGGGATTTATTGGTTCTCCAACCGAACCTAACAGTCGAAGCGAACTTAAATCGTGACGTGTCACCCACGAATCGCCATAGCGCATCAAACCTCGTATAGCTGTGGGTGAGGTATATAAAATATTAATCCCATACTTTTCAATCATTCGCCACCAACGATTTGGATAGGGATGATTCGGCGCACCTTCATACATAAAAATAGTAGAACCGTTGATAAGTGGAGCATATACTAAGTAACTATGCCCGGTAATCCAACCCGGATCAGCGGCACACCAAAACCTGTCTTCGGGTTTAATATCAAAAACCATTCGATGCGTTGTGGATGTATAAACCGAAAATCCGCCATGATTATGCATCATTCCTTTGGGTTTTCCGGTAGAACCTGAAGTGTACAAAAGAAATAGCATATCATTGGCATCGGTTTGCTCTGTTTCGCATTTCGGACTAGCAATGGGCAATGATTCTAAGTCGTGATACCAATAATCACGGTCATTTTCCATATATACCTCTTGTCCGGTTCGTTTAACTGTAATAACCACCTCAACAGTAGGGCATAAAACAACCGCCTCATTAACAATACTTTTAAGATCAGCAATTTTACCACGTCTAAAACCACCATCGGCAGTTATTACTACGCGACTTTCTGCATCACGAATACGTTCAGAAAGTGCTTCGTGACTGAATCCGCCATATACAACACTATGAACTGCACCGATTTTAGCACAAGCAAGCATGGCAAAAACCTGTTCGGGAATCTGAGGCATATAAATAGTTACAATATCTCCTTTACGCACACCCATACTTTTCAAAACATTGGCAAATTTAGAAACTTCCCGATCCAATGCATGATAGGAAAATGTGCGAACATCGCCATTCTCACCTTCCCATATAATAGCAATCTTGTTGCGATTTGCAGTTTTTAAATGGCGGTCAATAGCGTTGTAAACAATATTTATCTTTCCACCTGCAAACCATTTATAAAATGGTTTATTGGTATCATCTAGTGTTTTGTCCCATTTTCTGAACCAGTCTAAATGATTAGCCTGATCAGCCCAAAACTGTTCTCTGTTTTCGATTGAATACTTGTAAAGTTTCTCGTATTCCTTTACATTTGCCTGATTAATTATATCTTCAGATGGAAAATACATATCTCTTTTTTCGTCAAACTTCATATACTCCGATTTAAGGTGATTATTAAAATAGATTACAATTATAAATTGAATAACACATATGGATTATTATTTGTAATTATTTTTGCGTTTTTTATATCATTTTAAATTATTATTGTACATATTTTACTTTAGAACAATTCCAAATAGTGAATCAAAGTTTGAATTTCGACAAATTGAAACTCCTTTATTATATCAAGAAATGAACAATTTCATGTTAAATTGAATTGTATTAAATAATTCTATATTGAATATAAATTACACTTATAACCATAAAAAAACTACTTGTAAATGGATGGATACGAATCAAATCGTCGTGATTTTTTAAAAAAATTAGGTTTAATTGCAGGTGCAACAGCACTTTCTGCTACCGGAGTTTCAGGTGTTACCAAGTTAATTGAGGCTGAAAAAAATGAGTTTAGACTTACAGCCGAGCAATCAAAATTTATGGTCAGTTATGAAAAATGGTTGGATGAATTTCATGCAATGGCAAAGTTTCAGAAACAGGATTCGGAACATTTGGGTAATAATAAACGCTTAATGGAGTTGTCAGAAGAAGCAGCAGGTTGGCAAAAAGAACTTATAGAATACATGAAAGATGAGAATTTTGCCCGTTATTATATGGTTGTAACAGAGCGGGTAACTGCAATGATATAATTTATCTTGTCACATTCTATTAAACAAAAAAACCTCACTGATATATTTCAGTAAGGTTTTTTTGCTTTTATAAGAACTAATTCATTGAATTATTTCTTGTCTTCATTGAGTTTTTTTGTTGCTTTTCTTGCTCTGGCCAAACTAATTAATTTTTCCATTTCCACCGTAATTGGCGAAGCGATAAATACAGATGAATATGTTCCGATAAAGATACCAAACAACATTGCGAAAATAAATCCGCGAATAGTTTCACCACCGAAAATAAACATCGAAAGTAAGGTAAGTATTACGGTCATAGTTGTACTGAAAGTTCGTCCCAACATTTCGTTAACCGAAAGGTTTATAAGCGAAATTCTGTCGCGTTTAGGGAACAGCAATACATTCTCACGGATACGGTCGTAATTGATTACCGTATCGTGAACCGAATAACCTATTACAGTCAGAATTGCCGCAATAAACGACTGGTCAATTTCCATTGAGAACGGCAGCAATCCATAAAACAAGGAAAATAATCCCAAGGTAATAATGGCATCATGAGCCAATGAAACAATAGCTCCCAATGCGTAACCCCACTCTTTAAATCTGATAAAGATATAAATACCAATTCCAAAGATAGCAAAAATAACAGCCCAAACAGCCGATCGTTTGATATCGTCAGCCACAGTTGGTCCAACTTTTTGAGAGCTCTTTATATTTTCCTTTAAAAATTCTGCTTTTGTAACCGGTTTATTTAGAAGTGATTTCAGGTTGTCATACAATTTTCCTTCAATTTCGTTATCAATGGTAGGCGAATTGTCATTAATTTTATATTTGGTTGCAATACGAACCTGGTTGTCAGTTCCAATGGTAATAACCTGTGGCATATCACCTTCAAATGTTTTTTCGAGCAATACGCGAATATTTTCGGTACTTACGGGTTTGTCGAATGCTACAACGTAATTACGTCCACCGGAGAAATCAATTCCCAAACTGAATCCGCGAACTCCAAATGAAATACAGCTTATGATAATCATGATTATTGATAATCCGTAGAACCATTTGCGCAATCCCATGAAATCAACTTTCGTATCTTTAAACCAGTTTTTAGTTATACCGGTAATAAATGTAATGTCTTTTGTGCTTTTGTGGTCGGCGTATAAGTACAACATATAACGTGTCAGGAACACTGCTGTAAAGAACGAAGTCATTACCCCGATAATTTCAGTTACGGCAAAGCCTTTGATAGGTCCTGTTCCAAAATAAGCTAAAATTACACCGGTAATAATAGTTGTCACATTCGAATCGATAATAGCCGAAAGTGCATGACCAATACCATCGTCAATGGCTTTACGCATAGTTTTTCCCTTGTTCATTTCCTCACGGATACGCTCATACATAAGTACGTTGGCATCCACCGCCATACCTAACGTCAGCACAATACCCGCTATACCTGGCAGTGTAAGTACTGCACCAAACGACGCCAAAACTCCAAACAAGAAAAACACATTGATTACCAACGCAATATCAGCAATTAAGCCGGGAACGATACCGTAATAGAAAATCATATAAAGTAATACCAATATAAAAGCAATGATAAACGAAATCAATCCATTATCAACTGCTTCTTTTCCCAATGATGGACCAACGATATTTTCCTGAATAATTCGTGCAGGAGCAGGCATTTTACCAGATTTCAATGTATTGGCTAAATCCTTTGCTTCTTCGACGGTGAAGTTTCCTGTTATTTGTGAACTTCCACCGGTAATCTCTGTATTTACAGTCGGGAATGAATAAATATATCCATCTAATGCAATGGCGATAGATTTTCCAATATTATCCTTAGTCATACGTGCCCAGGTTTGTGAACCTTCTGCATTCATCGTCATACTTACATTAGCGTAAGCCGAGGTTTGACTAAAATCAGCGCGGGCATCAGTTATTACATCACCACCAAGTGGAGCACGTCCGTCACGATTTGAAATTTTAATAGCTATCAACTGAAAAATTTCCCCTTTTTTATCCATTGATTTTACCGACCATCGTAAGCCTAAATCCCGTGGAAGAATTTCACGAACTTGTTTTGTTTTAAAGTAGGCATTAATCTGAGCTGTGTCTTTGCTGTGAGCATAACCAACAACAGGTCCGCGTCCAGCTTGTCCTCCTTGTGCATTAAGTTGCAGAACCGTAAACAGTGGATTTTCTTTTTTGCTTTTTTCCAACATTTTTGTTGAGTCAGAAACGGAAGCAGTTGCTGTTTTCTTTTGCAATGAAGCTTTCAAGCTGTCAGCTTCAGTCATTTTCACAGCTTTTGCTGAAACAACTGTAGCTTTCTTAGCAATGGCTGAGTCTTTTGCTGCTGGAGCTATTGCACCGGAAGCCTGAAGCGTTGCAAGTACTTTATTGGCATCAATAATATTGTTGATAATTTCGCTTAAATCATACGTTTCCCAAAATTCGAGATTAGCAGAACCTTGCAGCAATTTACGAACACGTTCCGGTTCTTTGATACCCGGGAGTTCAATCAAAATACGACCATTACCAAGCTTTTGAATATTTGGTTGAACCACACCAAAACGGTCGATACGTTGACGCAAAACATTAAATGAATTGCTGATTGCACCTTCAACTTCAGTTTTCAAAACTTTCACAACATCTTCGTTCGACGTATTGAGAGAGATTTTATCTTTCAACTCAAAAGTACTGAAAATGGTAGCTAACTTAGCATTTGGGTCGAGTTTGGTGTACGCTTCAACGAATAAATCGATGTAGGCTTTCTGACTATTGGTTTTCTGAAGTTCAGTTGCATTATTCAGTGCCTGATTGAAATTCGGATTAGTATTAAAATCAGATAGTGAGTGAAGAATATCCGATTCAGATACAACCAACGTTACGTTCATACCACCTTTAAGGTCGAGTCCAAGATTGATTTCTTTTTCACGACACTCTTTCAGCGTGTAGCCCGTATTTTTGATACCTAACCAATCGAAAGTAAACCAAACTTTTTCACCCGAAAGAGAATCTAAGTAATTGTACTCTTTCATTTTATCTCCGTGAGCGAATTCTTTAGCTTTGCTGTTATACCGATTTGTTACAACACTAAATGAAAGATAAAACAAACACACTAAAGTTAGTGCTATTGCAAAAAATCTGACAAGTCCTTTGTTTTGCATGGAAAATTTTATTTAAAATAAGACATTAATTATTTCATTTTTTTTAAGAGCTGCAAATATAGCATTTTTTTCATTATAAACCATTAGCAGTCTACTAAAAATGTGACTGAGTTAAATATGTTTTTATTCTTCAGCTAATCAACGAAATATGAATCCATTTCAGTTCTATTGATACTGCGAAGATATTTTATTTATAACATTATTCCTATTCTTGTGGTTTCAAATACTTTTTCAGCACCTCATTTTTATACAAATTAGTATTGTTTTTGAGTTTGAAACTCCATATTTTCTACTTCTATTTTCGGATATCCGATGGATAAATACTACCTAATTCGTTTGCTTTTTTTTTGTACCTTTGCACCCGCAAAAAAGCAGAGTTTTTTATTCGTTTTAGAATTATATATTAAAACGATTAAACCTCCAAACCTCTAAACTCTTAAAAATATGGCTCTTCAATGTGGTATCGTGGGTTTACCCAATGTTGGTAAATCTACTTTATTCAACTGTCTTTCCAATGCAAAAGCGCAGGCTGCAAATTTTCCTTTTTGTACTATTGAACCAAATGTAGGTGTAATTACCGTGCCCGACGAAAGGCTGAATAAGCTTGCAGAACTCGTTCACCCGAAGCAAATTGTTCCCACCACCGTGGAAATTGTGGATATTGCCGGATTGGTAAAAGGCGCGAGTAAAGGCGAAGGATTGGGGAATAAATTTTTAGCTAATATACGCGAAACCGACGCTATTTTGCATGTACTGCGTTGCTTTGACAATGACAATATTGTTCATGTGGATGGCAGTATCAATCCAGTTCGGGACAAGGAAATTATTGATACTGAATTGCAATTGAAAGATTTGGAAACAATTGAAAGTCGCATCAATAAAGTGCAAAAACAAGCCCAAACCGGTGGCGACAAGCAAGCCAAAGCTGTTTATGATATTTATATTCAATATCGCGATGCTTTATTAAAAGGAAAATCGGCACGTACAGTAAAACTCGACCCGTTGGATAAAAAATTAGTAAAAGATTTATATTTACTTACCGACAAGCCTGTAATGTATATTTGTAATGTGGATGAAGCTTCGGCCGTAAACAGAAATGCTTATGTAGAGGCATTGCGTGAGTCGGTTAAGGATGAAGAGGCTGAAATTCTGGTTGTTGCAGCAGCTACCGAAGCCGACATAGCCGAATTAGAAACCTATGAAGAACGCCAAATGTTCCTTGAAGAAATTGGACTAACCGAATCTGGCGTTTCACGGTTGATTCGTTCAGCTTATCATTTACTTGATTTACAAACATATTTTACAGCCGGCGTTCAGGAAGTTCGTGCGTGGACTTTTCACCGTGGTTGGAAAGCACCGCAATGTGCCGGTGTAATTCATACCGATTTTGAGAAAGGATTTATTCGTGCTGAGGTGATTAAATATCACGATTTCATAGAACTAGGTTCAGAAACCGCCTGCAAGGAAGCCGGAAAAATGAATGTAGAAGGCAAAGAATACGTGGTAACCGATGGTGATATTATGCATTTTAGGTTTAATGTATAAACTACTCACCCCTAATCTTTAAAAAGGAGAACAAAACTAAATCTAAAAGAATGTCAGCAATTTACTTAATTGTGACAAGAGTTGCTCCAAATCCATATTCGCGGAACGATGCATCCTGAAAATAGAAGTTTTTGTATTGAGTTTTGAGCAGTTTCTCAATTTCTTTGCGCAGCACACCTTCTCCTTTTCCGTGAATAAAAACAATTTTTTGCCCTTTGCGGTTTTTGTTTTCGGCGATAACTTCATGAAACTTATCAATCTGACATTGAAGCATAGCGGCATTTGACAATCCGGCTGTGTTATCAAGCAATTCGTTGATATGTAAGTCAATCTCCAAAATTTCAGGCACCTGCTGATGCTTCGCTATGCGGGGTCTGCCGGTTTGTTCTTTTGAAAACATTGCTTTTTTAATTTCTTCGGGCGAAATATTAGCCAATTTTTGAGCTTCGACCTCTTTTTCTTTTTCACAGACAACGTCTATCAACATTGCCAAATCATCGAAATAGTCATTTTCAATAAAACTGTGAAGCTTGTAAAATTTGACTGTATTAATTTTCAAATTTGAATCAATAACAGCTTGGGGTATATAGTTTTTCCCTTTTTTAAATGGAATTAACTGAATCCGAAACTTTTCCCACAAACTTAATTGATCTTTCGAAATTTCGGTCAACAATTCCTGCATATTTGGTTCAATAATGCCGTTAGCAGCACTCTTCCAATTGTTATTTTCACCTGTTATGACATTGTAATACAAAAAATAATTACTGTCGTTAACCAAATAACACTCGTATGAAGTGCTTTGCAACTGCTTAATATTAACGGGGAAAAATGCCAGTAAAACTTTTAGCGTTTCGCCTTCAGGAGTTTCGACGATTGACTCTTCAACAACATCGGTTGATTGGTTGATTGGCGAAGTTAAAACAGCTTGATTGGTTTTAAAATCCTTTTTGGGGAAATTTGTTTCCTTATTTACCTCCCCAACCACTACACATTCTCGTTCCGAAACAGGAATTTCAAAGCCGTCGGCATCTTCTACGTACAGTATTTTCTTTATTTCGTCCACGCGAACTACTTTTCCACCACCTACGGCGTTCATAAAACGCACGTTATCGCCTTTTTTTATCATTGTTGAATTGTATTTTAGAATTGAAATTATGCAAAGATAAAAAAAGAATCAGCTATTCTTCTATTTTTGTGCAGAAACGATATCCTATACCCGATTCGGTAAGTATAAATTTGGGTTCATTGGGGTTGGGTTCAATTTTTTTTCGCAATTGACCCACGAAAACTCGTAAATATTGAGCTTGCTGGATGTAAGCCGGACCCCATATTTGATTTAAAATGTATTGTTGAGTCAATACTTTTCCATCATTTTTTGCCAATAAAGTAAGTAAGGAATATTCGGTTGCAGTTAACTTTATGAGTTCATTATCGACCAAAACTGTACGGGCAGTCAAATCTATGCGAAGATTATCAAATTCTAATTTTTGAACTGTTGTATTTTGAGTTTGGCGTAATGCAGTTCGAATGCGGGCTAACAATTCGCCGGTTCGGAATGGTTTTGTCAGATAATCGTTTGCACCATTATCCAGAGCACGGATAATATCTTCTTCCGAACTACGCACAGAAAGTATAATGATAGCACCCAAATACCACTCACGAAGCTTTTTAAGAACACTTTGTCCATCTTCATCCGGTAATCCAAGGTCTAAAACAATTAAATCGGGTGGATGAACCACCGACATCATAATCCCTTCTTTAGCAGTTGCAGCCAATGCGGTGTTATAATTATTGCTATTCAAGGTAATTTCGAGTAATTTCCTTATTTGAGCCTCATCGTCAATGACCAGAATATTCATTTTAGAATCCATGATTTTTAGGATTTAGCTATTATAAAGAATCATCAATTATTTCATCGGTTTTAGGATTTTTCATCGATTTTGGGATATAAATATCAGACAAAGTTTCATAGTGAGCATTTTTCTTAATAGTCATCTCTGTAAAATCCATATAATCCTGTAGTTCAAGTATTTCACAAGGAATTTCCAAACTGAATTTAGCCCCATGCGGATGGTTATTCTCAACTTTTACTTTTCCGTTGTGAGCTTCTACAAATCCTTTTACGATGGATAATCCCAAGCCTGTTCCCCCTGTAGTTTTCACCTTCGATCTATAAAATTTTGAAAATAATAGATTTAATTCTTCAGGGGTGAATCCTTTCCCATTATCTGAAATAGTAATTATCAAATTCCCCTTAATATAATTTGCTGCAATTTGAATGATGGAATCTACCGGCGTATAAAGTGTTTCATTGTGCAATATATTAAAAATTGCTTGTTCAATTAGTCCAAAATCAAGTTTTACGATTGGGCATTCATCCTGGATCTGAATCTCAACCCGGTGAGTTGCAAGTTCATTTTTTAATCGATTGACGGGAATATTTATCAATTCATTGACTTCACACCAATCCGGACTTATTTTTAACATTCCTGACTCCAGTCGCTGCATATTCAGTAAATTGTCAATTAATCTGTTCAGCCTAAAAGCTGCAATAGAAATGGCACTTATCAGATTAAATTTATCCTGTTCAGATATGCCCGATTTTTGTTGCATTAAGTTGTCAGAAGCTCCTACAATAGTGGCTATTGGCGTGCGTAATTCGTGTGAAATTGAATCAAAAAGTGTTTTGTAAAGTTTTATCGTATTTTGACGCTCTTCTTTTTGCAGTTCAATCTTTTCCAAAGCTCTGACCTTTGCCGTCAACACTCCATTCACTAATGCAATTACAAAATACATGAGTAACAACAAAACATCTTCCGAACTGCCTACATGAAAAGTGAAATGCGGTGGAATAAAAAAGAAATCCCAAATAAGTGCACTGAGCGTAGCAGCCATCAGAACAGGATAAAGCGTAAAAAACATGGAAAGTATTGAAACGGTAGCCAACAAAAGAAGCGCCACACTGCGGTAACCAATCAAATCGACACTGGCGAAACAAATCAAAGCCACAAAAATGACGGATAAATTACTAACAACAAACTGTTTGAATATACTTTGTTTAAAAAAATCAAGTTTCATGGTTTACTGTTTTTTTTGATAGATGTTAATTTACTTATAATTATTGACCTGCATTGCTTTTCTGAGTGAAATCGGAATAATAATAGTGGTCAGACCAAGTTTGTACAAACGACGCTGAATTGAGAAAATTGTAAAGTTATGCAATATTCTGGATGCACGATAAGTGCCATTAAACACTAGCTGTCCGCCGATAAAAGTAGTGTTGTGATATTTCTCAGTAATTTCCGGCACTATTTTAAGTACTTCTTCAGCCACATCTGTTCCAATAGCGTATCTGTATTCGGCATTATAACCCAGTTGGTTGATTAAATACACGTACTTACTTAAATCCTGTTGAATATTTTCTGTTATTGTTTCGACAACATCACCATGATGAAAACTATCAGCATCAACGATACCAACTTGTATAAAAATAAAATTTTTATACACATCTTTAAACTTACTTAAAATTTTAAACAATGAATAAAGTCCTACTCCGGTATAACCATTGACCAAAATAACAGCAGTCATATCGCTATAATCGATTTCATTTTTAACTGTTTTTCGTTTATGGCTTTTATTCAATTCAGCAATAGTTTCAGGCATTTTCGAATTCATAATTTGCTGAATGTGAATAATTTCCTGCCCAATTTTAATATAATGATTTTTAATGTACATGGCTAACCCAACTAACG
>Ga0214228_1000129_pt1 | contig 25137 bp, 28 predicted proteins | sample TroBogypolimnion_21_FD_153066 | JGI IMG/M metagenome (GOLD analysis project Ga0214228, IMG submission 153066) | Freshwater microbial communities from Trout Bog Lake, WI - 05NOV2007 hypolimnion | ecosystem: Environmental > Aquatic > Freshwater > Lake > Hypolimnion/Profundal zone | place: Trout... | reverse complement strand
GGTCGTATTTGCGATTTACGTGGAAAACTCATGGATTGGGGCGAAAAAGTAAAGTTCAACGTAGAAACTTCGCTTCCTTTTTTACAGTGAGCGATAACACACATATATGCGCAACTATAAAAATGCACGTTTGTGCAAAATTCTAATAATATGCCACTTACAGACAAACAAATAGAAGCAATTAACAAACTAGATGCACAAACGGCATTGGATACAATGCACGAGTGTGCAGAAAGATTGGGGTTGGTTACGGTGGAAGAGTATTGCAGAATAATGGGTGGTAAAAAGAGAACGCGATACAAGGCTGCAAAAGAAGGTAAAATAATGAAATATGAACTTTGTGATCATATATTTTTAGCAATTAATGATAAATAATACACACATGAAAAATAAAATTAAAACATACGTGATATTCGTTAGCCGAGCATATCCGGCATATCATCCACGAAAAGGACAACCGACCAATTTTGTTGAAAAAATAAATAGTTCAATTTTGTTGAATGGATTAAAAAAGAAGCTTAATGCAACTTTTATAACTGAACCTTCCGATTTGAAAATACATACTTTCCGTGGAAATTTTCAGCTTTGGGAAAAACGAGTCAATGAAGTATTAGCTGGCAATGCCGTAATTGTAATTAAATATCACACACTTGGCCGATACGTTAAAGGAAATAAGCAAATAGAATTTGTAAAACTGGACAAGGATTCAGGAGTTGGCATTCAGGAGGCTATTTATGAGTCGAATTTTGAGGAGCCATACAACGGTATGGCCATAAAGTGTGAGGACGGTATTTTTAGGGATTTTCCATTTTATAAACTAGCTGCAAACGATGGGTTAAGCAACAAAGACTTTGCCGATTGGTTTAAAAAAGGAAAATACAATCTGAAAGAACCAATGGCCTGTATTCACTTTACAAGTTTCCGTTATGGCCGATCACTATCAACCCCGAAGTAAAGGAACCTGGGGACGAGAGGAGGCCAAGACAGCAGAGGAACTTAACCGGTTATGCAATGAGTTTTTTAATGCGCTAGTAGTTCCGGCAGAGTGGAAGTTTTTGGGATGGCATAATGTGGTGGATGAAACACTTGCAATTATATCTGTTGGTAAAATTTTTCGTGATATGCGTACCAGTGGCATGAATATGATGGAATACAGGATTTACTTTCATACCTTTTCCACTAAGGGTGGACTGGTAAGTAAAACGATAGTAGATTTCGGAAAAGATAAGAAGCTCTGCGAGGTAAGTAATAAAACGATAGAGAAACTAAATGAATGGATCAATGAAAAATACACACAGCTCCCAAAATCACCAGAAGGGGGAATTGAAAACCAAATATATGACAAAGACGACGGCTTACAGCATTTTAGAGATAGATTTGGAAATTGAAAGGTTATTGAGTAGAGTTGACAAAATCGGAATTCTTCCGCATCAAATTGAGAAATTAAAACAACAAAAAATTGAAATTTATGATAATAGCAATAGACTTTGACGGTACGATAGTAGAGGATCGATTTCCTGAAATTGGGAAAATGATACCGGGTGCGCGTGAGGCGATTAACCAACTCTACGCTGATGGTTATACAATCATTATATGGAGCTGCCGAAGCGGAATAAAGAAAGCCCGGGCGATAGAGTGGTTGGTAATGAATGGTATAAAATTTCACAGATTCAATCAAAGTTGCCCTACTAATGTGGCGAAATATGGCGGAAAAGATACACGTAAAATATTTGCAAGCCTATATATTGATGATCGATCGCTAATTGAATTACCCGAGTGGGACGAGATATACCGAATTGTTAGGGATAAAGTGCCGACATACGGGGATAAAGTGGCAAGAGATGGATACCTTTAATTTATGGTTTGTAGTTAATAGCCTTTGTAAATCTGTTTAAATATCAATTAAATGAGCCGAAAACAAAAAAAACACCTGAGTACCCGTATGAAAGCCGAAAAGGTAAAAGAGCTGGTTCGACTTAATTACGAACCGGGACGACAGGACAGATGCCTAATGTGGGTGTATCGGCACGTGGTAAAACCGGCTACCGGCATAAGTGAACGAACGTACTGGCGATGCTTAGACGAAATGGAAGCGGAAAAACAAACGGAAGACCCGAATCAACTTAAACTTTTTGATTAGCCCCCTAACCCCCTGAAGGGGGAATAAAAAAAATTACACTTTTATTGCATATTCAAAAACTTTATTTAATTTTGCCCCCGACTGTTACTTACATTTTGGGGAAAGGCATAAAAAGCCGTTGGAGGGTCCAATTCCGTAAGGGTTGGCGACTTAACAAGCCCCGCTTGTAAGTGACAGTCACCTCCAACGGTATTTTTTATGTCTAATAATTAAATTCTTGAACATGACTGTCACAAAGAATGAAACGCAAGTTTTAAACTTGCCGAAGGTATTTACCTTCAATCCAACTAACCAACCCGTCCGGGTTGAAGTAATCAACAATCAAAATTGGTTTGTCGCTAAAGACATTTGCGATGTGCTTGACATCAAATGGCAAGGTGACAAAACTCTTGAAAATATACCGCCTGAATGGAAGGGGTCGGGGAAACTCCCCACCCCCGGTGGAATACAGGAGTTTATATTGATTAATGAAGCTGGTATGTATAAATTTGTATTTAGAAGTAATAAACCTACAGCTGATAAATTTACAAATTGGGTTGCCAGTGACGTTTTACCCTCAATTCGCCGAACAGGCAAGTATGAACAGACCCCAGAGCCAAAGGCTTTACCTGCTAAACGAAATCATAACCGGATAACAAAAGAACGCATGGTGAGTATACTTGCCGATGTATGCCGGATAGATAACAGTGAGCTGCGTATGAGTTTAACCACTAAATTAATGGGAGGGCACACGGTATGAAAACGATCTATGTAAATACCAATTATGAGCTTACCGTTACCAAACTCGGTTATGAGTTTAAAGGTATGGAAACCTTTCGTACCCGCACTACCTGCGGATGTATGCACAAAGATAACAGGCGAAATGCCGTGATTGCCGTACAAGGCGATACGGTAATGTATAAAGTAATTCGCTGCCGTGGCTGCGTAAGAAAGGAGGCTGAGCATGGTACGATTTGAAGAAAAAAAGCTCGTAATAGAGATAGAAACGTATAATCCGGTTGAGTATTGGTCTGACCTTCAGAACTCCTTATTATTCTCTATGCGTTGGACTACCGACGAGAATATAAATAATAACACGTTCTACAGATTGCCTGATTTTTTGATAGAATTACAACCCGATTTTGACGTTATAATGAAAATGATCAAATAATTTTTTAAGCGGTTTACTTGTTTTATTCAGGTAAACCCTTTATATTTGTGAACACTTTAAAAATATATATTATGAGTTTCACGGGATCAATACAAAAAGCAGAAAAAGAAATCATTGTTGATTTCCCTATTGAAAAGGTTAAGGAGTCTATTATGCAGGTTTTTGAAAAACTTCCAAAAAGATATATGCTCAGAAAAAATGACATAAATGAAGTTTTCAATACATATCAATTCCCAGCTCTTAATTCGCTTTATCCTGGAATTATTGATTTGACATTACATAAAGTAGATGAAGAAAAAACAAAAATATGTATATTCGTTACAGCATTGCACGGTTCTGTATCTTCAAATACAACGCTAAATAGCGTATTGAATGATTATTTGATAGTTTTAGGAAAAATACTAAGTGGAGCAAGTGATGAGGTAATAAAAGAACCTATAAAACAAACAGGATGCATGGTATTTCTTTTGATTGGACTTGCATCAGCTACACTAATGTCATTTGCTTTAATTTGATAATTTTATAACTATAAATATATAAAAAGCCCCTGAGCAAATATGTTCAGGGGTTTTTTGGTTATAAACTCGTCCATGAACTTCCTCCATTTGAAGATTTTCGTATTCCATTTGTCGAGGTCACTTGAAATATATAACTTCCAAATCGAACCTCGAATCCATAATCAAGTCTTAAATATAGATATTTATCAGTTCCCCAGTATGAATAAAATCCGTTATTAGCTATTTTAGTAAGCGATGTTTGTGGTGTAGCTGTAATGTAACTTCCTGAATTTTCTCCCAATATATCAACAGAAACTTCGGATATATGGCTGTTTTTATCCGCTTCGACTGTAGCTGATATGTCAATTCGATACGTATCTGCAGATAGATTAATGCTAACATTTTCACTTATACTTGAGTTAAATATTCGTGAATAAGCAATTGCATTTAGCGAATTTTTTACCGTAATTATTCCTCCAATGCTCGAACCTTCTTCAAGTTGAGCATCTACATGAAAATTTAGTTTTGATTGCTTATTAAGAATAATATTAATAACTGAAGCACTTGCAGTACTTTTTATATTGCTACTATGTGAAACATCCTGAGAGTTATTGCTACCGAGTGATATATTAAGTATACTTCCTCCGATTGATGTCAAGTCTTCCAGACTATTATTTGATAAAGAGATATTTGACGCAGCTATTAAGTTATTACTAATGTCAAAAAATCCGAACTTACCCATAGCCGCTGTGATTTTACCTACAATTTCAACGATTGTACCATCATTATTCCATGTTATTCCACCACCTGCCAATTGTCCGCTTCCATCTTTTCTTAGTATAATTTTAGCAATTGAATCAATGGCATTTTGATACGTTCCTCCTGTCCAAAATCCTACGTTATCATTCGATAGTCCCGACATACCACCTGTTATAGCTCCTGATAAGGCTTTCAATAGAAGTACGTTTGTTCCTACTAACCCTCCGGATATTTCAGTACTCCCCGCAAGAGCATCTTTCAGATATTCTATCGATGCAGCTATCGATGCAGCTGTTGCTGCAGCACTACTTATAACGTTTGAAATTTCTTTTAATAATACTGATTTACAAGAATAATAGTTGTTAAATTTAGTTCTAAAGGTCGCTCCATCAATATCACTTGTTGTTGTCATTGAATCTAATAGAGGAGTAATATATATACTCAGTGCTGAATAACTGTTAGTATAATTAGCTAATTCTTCATATCCATCATCTATACCATTGTAATCCGCTTGATCTAATATATCAGAGCGTTCATATTGAATGGATTGCCACTCCTTTAATGCTGATTGTTTTTCGTTTGGAGTGAGCTTATTATCGGATGAAATGTCAGCCAAAAGCATGTTAGAAGCATCAATTTGAGCCTGAACATCTTCGGGGGCAGGAGTGTAGTCGGTAGATTTAGTGCCTTCTTCTAACTGCAATCCGTAAATATATGCCGAACCGTTTGATTGAGTAATAGGTGCTGGATTACCACCTATATGGATATATACAGATGAAGATGTTGTTGTAAAAGATGAACTTATTCTCTGCCAATCTGAACCTGTTATTTGCTTTTGCCCACCCCACGTATTCCATGAATTACCATCTCCAAACGTCAAAACAAAGTTTGTTGCTGTTCCTAATTTTACCCAAAGACTTATCGTATATTTTTTGCCTATTATCAACCCATCTTTTACCCAATAAGCATCATAAGAACCCGAATGCAAGTTAACAAGTGTCGCATTATTTATTCCATAAGGATTAACGTTATCAGTAGAACCTAAAGACATCAGATTCAGAACGAAATGTGTAAAATTATTTGAGTCTTTAATTAAGTTCCTGCCACCTATCTGCAAATTATTCACGGCCGTGTCGTCGGTGTATTTTACCCCTTTTCCCCAATCGGACGAGTTGAAAGATCCAGACGAGCAAGCCGTATTGCAGCTGAATAAATCGCCGTTATTCAACCATAAATCACCAACTAAATAAGGCGTTGTAGGTTGATTTACAAAGGTAGTTCGCTTTCCATTGGCAATAGTAGTTGCTGTCGCCGCATTGGCTAATGCCAGCGTAACGTCTGTGTCTTTAATTAGTGACCAGGAATAAATACCTCCAACTTTTTGGTATCGATAAGCATACCCTTTACTTATCCAATAAAATAAATCGCCGAGATGTGTATCGCGTACCGCATCAGGAGACCAATTTACAGCGGGAATATTGGTTAAATTTGGCTCATAGTCGTAAAACCAGGACGTGATTTCGCCATCAATTTGACTTTGTAAGTTAGATTGTACATCAGACAATGCAGCGCCCACTTCTTTATACGTACTTCCCGATTTGAATTTGATATTTCCACCTATTTCTCCGGTATCTAAGTTAAAGTAGGTAGAGCCGTCGGCACTTTGCATTGTTCCGGTTACAAGTTGCTTTCCGGTAATCTGTGTGAACCCATAAGTAGTTTGCAGTGTGCGAACGCCATTATTTACCGAACTTAAAATACCTATTAGAAAATAATACCAACCGGAAATAGAGTCGTAAACAATTGGCGTAGGTGATAAATAATAAACGCCTGTTTCGGATGTCCGACTACACTGCGCATAAAAATAGTAAGGCGTACTATCTCCAGTAAATATTGGTGCGTAAGCCGGAAGTATCCATGTTCCCGGAGTAGTTTCGGAAGGTATGGTTTTATGAATTAAAGACCCAGCTGTAGCGTAGAATCTATTTTTATCGTTTTGGTAATTTGGCGTAAATAGACATCCGGAAAGAGAAAACTGCCCCTGTACGTTACCGATAAACAACATATCTGCGCGCAGCGTGTTAATCATTCCGCTAAGTTCCTGCACATCGCGCCAGTTGCGTGAGAACTGTTGGCTTACGCTTGTTTCCACGGCTGTTATACCCTCCGTATTGGCGGCTATATCGGCTGCAAACCGATTGAGTGTACTTTGGCTAACTGTATCCGATAAATCTATTTTGATATTCCACGGGTCAACAACTCCTTTTTGAACTTTAATGACACGAAGTTGCGTATTGATGCCAATATCCGAATCTCGAACGGTTACCCAATCGCCGGGCTTTATATCTGAAGCGTTTATTTTAGCATATACATAGGCAAAAGTAACTGTATAGGATACTTTCGGCTGTGAGTTATTACTCAGGTAATCTACCGCTGTATCCATTAGCTCATTTTCTGCATCTGAAATGTATGAATCAGGCATTATTACATCGAGTAGTTGGTATTTATCACCTACAGCTGGAAATAGAATTCCGTTAGGAATGGCAAAACCTTTATCGTCCTTATTTTGATTGACAATAAATGTTTTAGTGCTATCTGTAAATGAAGCAATTTCAAGATCGTACCCGGCGCATTGTCCAGTCAGAAAGTGGACTTTTGCCGGAGTTCCAGGCATAATATAACTGTTTATATTAAAGTCTAAATTTGAGTCTGTAAATTTACAACCGTCATCGTAAACAGATGTAACTGTTCCGGCAGATGTCGCACCAAGTCTGGGATAAATATCATCGAATGTTTTTTGACCCTCGATAACTCCATAAAGTGATACGTTTGACTCCAGAAATTGCGTAGTTCCAGGTAATAAAAGACGTTTAGATCCACCGCGATAATTAGCCGCAATGTTGCGGGTTGATCCGAATGGATACAGTCGGGTAATAACACTTGAACTATCAACCGTATTACGCTCTATATCATAGAGTGTCGAACCGTATTCGAGAGTAAGATTGGATATGTACGACGTTTCAATGAGGTTAACGTGACCGGAACTCACACTATATTCGGTTTTAAAAGTTGTAGCCAATTTTTGTAGAACGGCGAAACAGCTTTCATTCGAGAAAGTAAGTGTTTGAACATCGGCCGATATCACTGTACCCTTAATCCATGTAGTTGAGCCGGAAACCCGATTCAGGTTCGCGACCAACAACGTAATGAATGTATCCGGATTTCCGGTAAGTGAAAACTCTCCCTGTGGAGGCGTTGCCGTATTATCAAAAAGCATATAATTAGCTTTCAAAAGCTCATATAAAGGAGATTGGAATATGGCATTATATTGAAAATGCTTTGAACTTAATTTTTTTACGACCGGAAGTTGATTGAGTGTATGTTTAATTCCGTTGTAAGTAATATAATCGCCGACCTGGAGCGCAGTAAAAGTGGATTGCTCCCATACTATTGTGACTGTTTCCTCACCCATAATGGCACGCATATAAGTGGATGCTTGTTGAGGTTGAACGGTTAGAATGGTGGAAGCGCCACGTTTTATTAAAATATCCATGTGAATTTGATTAAATATTGTTTAAATATCAAATAATTAGCGTTTAAATAACATTTTATTGAAAAAGGTTGTATCTTTGCGTATCGATTCTACGGATTCGATCAGCCACAGGGCTCATTAACTTCGGTTAATGGGCTTCTGTTTTTTTATAGAATAAAGTTAACTTACTATTTTTAAGTATCCAAACTTCTTCAATGTTCTGTCCCTGCTTGACTCTTGCAAGTATATTGTTCAGTAAATAACGATCGCTCACTCCACAATCATCTATAATAATTCTGTCGGACTGTTTCAACCCTCTGCTAAGCATGTTTTCAACTGCGTTCTTAGGATTATCCGTTATAAATCCTTCATGCTCGTAAAATAAACCGTTTACTTTTAAGTCTGGGCATTTATTCTCGTACTCAGTTCCAATTAAATCGCCAAAAATTTCTTTGTACAGTGGACTTTTGATATTTACTCTTGGTAATATTTCCGCTTCCTTTTTCATTTTGGCAAACTCGTCGGCGCATTGATAAACACGCTGATAATCGTTCGTTGTCACATCAACCAGTGATGATGATATTATCTTACCTCCAGGGTTTCCGTTTTTATAACTAACTACTGTTTTTGGGATATACTTTTCCCAATCTTTAGCAATAAGTATAATCTCCTTCTTTATTTTATCCTCGCAGTTCTTGACATACGGATGTTCGGCCATGTTCACTATTTCGGAAGTTTTAGCCGGATTGTTGGCAAAAAGTGGATTAATTGTCAATGTATCGTCTTCGGGAGGTTCTACAATATCGGCATCAGTATTACGCACTGAACACTCGCAACCCCATGCCGATGGTGGCATGTGCGTATCCCACCAGGGATCATTAATAGGAAGAATTGTGCCAACCCAGTTTTCATGTTCCTCGCGCGGTATGGATGCCGTGGTTTCAAGGTATTCCATGTTTGGATACAGGTCGGCAGTTTCCATAAAGCTCTTTACCTTGGCCGCCATACGCGCCGACCGAACGGCCTGATTATATTCAGTTTTTAACCATGTTTGGTTATAATCCCTACTAACTCCATCTGCCAACTTTCGGAACTCATCAAACGAGCGAAGGTCACCATTTTCGTTGGTAAGCAATGCTACTATGTCGTTGGTCTGTTGGTGGTTTTTGAAAGCTGAAAATACGGAGGCATTTGTTTTAAACTCGTCGATAAACGGCTGATATTTTTTACCGAATTCTGTACCCATTTTACCGAATTCAGAGTCAATGGCCTGTTGATACGATGTATTTGATATATCATACAGCGGTTTAGAAACAAGAGGCATATCTTTTGGATCAATGCCGTATTGTTTGTAAATATCGTTTAATGCCTGTTTGAAAAGTGCGTCAATGTTTATGCCCGCCGTAAAGTTCGTCGACTTGTCGTCTAATATCAGACTTGCCCGGCTCCTCGTTGTCCGGGCGACTGCGAAAAAACTTACCAACGATTTTAGAAATCCTCGCTGATTATCGGATAGTTTAACCTCCGGTTTTTTCCCTCCTTTTTTTAGTAAAACATCGGGGGACTTTTTGATAGGCTCTGGTGGAACAGGCTTATTCGGGTCAACCGGTTTATTCGGGTCTGCAATAATTGGAACTGGTGGTGTTGGTTTCTTTGCTGTTGGTTCTCCATCTTTTGGAATAGGAATACTATATTTTTCGTGCAAATAAGCCGACGGAATATCCATAATACCGGATAGTGATACCATTTCATCAACTGTCAGTTCTGCCACATCGTCAGGGAAAACGAATTTTCCACCCTTTACCGGGAAACCGCGTTTTTCGAGAACAGGTAATAAATAATAATTCAACGCACGCTGCACAAAACGCATATCGCTACGGTGTTTTCCTTCCTCAACATCTTTGTGAACTTCGCCCAGACTCCGAGCTCCTTTATCGCCCTGAACGGTGGTGAGCGTTTGACCCAAAATAGTAATAAGTATTTCCTCATTACAGGCTTTTCGGAATTCGTCGTATGCTTTTCCTGAGTTATTACTTCCATTGCTTTGTGTGGTTTCAATGTCCGCTTCTTTGGGCACGACAATCCACGGTGCAGAACCTGCATTTTCGAGTGCCTGCTCTAATAATTTTTTGCTTTCGGGGTCGTAACTTGAGTATTTACCAACACGCTGTGGCATACCGAAAATTTCGAGCCATTGGGCATAGTCACCAAATCCGCCTCGTTTCCAAATACAATAGGGTGCAGTCTTAAGCAATAATCCATAATCTCGGTCTTTTCCTATAACGAGTATATGATCATCGTCGGCATACGATACGCCAGTAGTATCTGCCTCAAACAGTAAAATCTGTTTGTTGATCAGGCTTATATTTTTGAATGGAATTTGCCATACTTTTAAACCGTCCGTAAAATCGAACTCCATACCTGAGCGACCCCAGAACCGGGCTTGCATGATGGTAGTAAGAACATCCTCCCATGCCGGAGAATCAATCAAATCTACAATCTCCGGAACTTCCTCTCCAGTAGCATTTTGAAACGTGAGCTGTGCGTTGGTAATGGCATCAATACGCTTGCTAACCGCATCGGACATGACTCCATCAATCAATAAATCCTCGTACAGGTCGTACAACAATTTCATGCGGCCAAAGTCGGCGGCTTGTAACGCCGTTCTCCATGTTGAAACATCGGATGTTTTACGAACCGGTGGGCGAATGACTATCTGACTTATAATCAGATTTTCGGGAACTGTGCCTGGAGCTAAGACGGCGGTTATCGGGTCGATATTATTTTTTGCCATGATAAATACAAATTATACGAATTAGAAATGTTGTCCTCGTTTTGGATTTGAACTGAATGTGATTTGCTGTGTACTTGTAGTTTCAGTTGATGGGGCTTTCGCCAGATCAGGCGTAACGTTTCCTTTTTGAACGGCAATAAGCCATGATTTTGCATCGTCGTATCTTTTTGCACGCAGTTTCAAATCGGTATTTACATTGCATATATTTATGAAATGCCAAACGGCTACATCTTTTACAAATACAATAAGCAATGCATTGCGGTCAGATCCTGTTTTGACAAATTCCGAAGCAACGTCAAAAGATGCCAGATAGCTTTTTACCTCAACATAAGCTGCATCAATAGCGGCTTGTAACATTGTGCTGTCGCCATCACTAATGGCTTCAATAGTTTCCGCATTTAAATGCGTGGTTACTTCGTCGGGAGTTATATACATAATAAAGAATTTAAAATTTACAATCTTTGATAAATGATATCAATTCCTTTAATTTCCAACTGTGTCCAGTTTGGATGTGAATTAATGTGTCCCTGCGTATCATAGCATAATACGCTTTGCATTTTCTCCAAATTCATAGAGCGTTTAATCGTACCTTGGTTCTTTAACCACTGAACCTGTTTACGATTAAGTATTCTATATTTTCCGCCCAGAAAATATACATACGTTCTACGACCTTTGCACTTGTTAGTTCCGGCAGCCAAACGTTCGGCTTCCTTCACAGCTTTTCGGTAATGATACAGATTAGCGCGGTATTTCGTACGGGTAATTAAATACCATTTGATAACTTTTAAAATAAGATTTTCCATGTGTGTTATTTGTTAATATCTCTTTGAATTTTCGCGCCGTGTTCCGACTGTATAGCTATTGTCGGAAAGCGTTAATACTTTGTTATTGCAAATAAAAACTGCTCCTTCAATTGCATCCGGTCCGTCGGCAGGTGCTTTCATAGTAGCTGAGAAAAGTTTGAACTGTTCCTCCAGTCGCTGCATATGGGGATTGTCCTTTTCTTTTATATTAAAGACTAATCGACCGGTGCGAACCAGCGGTTCAAGGTTTCCCTCAATACGGCTGAATTTGTCCGGCTTTTTCCGTCCGTCCGGAATAACTCCGATATGGTGATTCCGTTCCTGGCCTTTTCGGAAAAACAGCGGCATAAATACCTGCTCGAAAAATGGGTCTTGCAGCGTATTATTTTCGATATAGTTATATATCTGTGTCCGCTGCTTGGTGTAGTCTTCAATGCCATAAAACCAGTCTACAAATTCATCATTCGTAACCCGGTCAAGAAATCCGGTTATAATGTAGAACTTACCGCCATCGCATCCAACAAGCCAAAGGGCTTTGGTAGAGTTTTTACGGTCTCCTACGTTATTGCTCGGACTTGGATCGGCATACGCCACCAGGAACTTGAACTTATGAATAGGTGGAACATCGCCCCAGGTTAGTTCTTTGAAAATATCGCCTTCAGAAACCGGATTATTGAAACACTCGGCTTGCTGGGCTTTGGTTGACATTTTTGAAAGAACCCGGTCAATCTGTTCCTCTGAGTTCTTGGCTGGCCAACTGCTTTTACCGTCTTTATTGCGAATATTTACAATGTCGTGTTTATCTGCTCGTTTGGCAGCGCGGGTAACGCAACAGTCGCGGGCAATAATGTTTCCAAGTACCAGGAATAAAAGAGGCTTTGAAACCGAACGAGTCATGTATAAGGCGCGTTCAATCCAGTCGAAACGTTTGTCAATGGTATCCTTATTACGGCAATCCTCGTCCGTATCTATATCGGTAATCAGAATAGAATCCGGGCGTAGGTTTTCGTTTTTCTTTCCACGTGGAGACTGTCCGGCTCCGAGTGCCACATAACGAGCTCCACATCGGGTAGTAAAGTTTCCGGCTTCCCAGTTTCCGAATGTACGCTGCTCACCGTAGTAAGCAATAATTCGCTGGTTAGCTTCGTAGTTCAGCATGTAAGGTTTTAGCAAGTCACAGGCAGCATCGTAAGAACTTGAGACGAAGAGGGTAAAAAGTTTTTTACCTGTCAGGTTCAGGTAAAACATCACCATCATGGTAACGGTATCTTTTGCCAATTCACGACTCCAACTGTTCACCTCATACCATTCGTCATGTTCAACAATCCGATTGATGTATTTAATATGAAATGGGGCGAATTCGGCAGTAGCGTAGTTTGGAAAGAAATATTTGCACCATTCCGCCGGACGAGATTCCAGGTACTTTCGGTGCTTTTCGATATCCGCCCCCGATTTGTCGTACTCCAGAGCTGTTCCGGCCATGAGCGCCTTTCGGTATTCGTCCCATTCCTTTAATGCCTGTTTTTCTGCTTGTTTAGCCATTGTTTGTTGGTAGTTGACAGTTTATTATTGTCAGTTACGATTGTTTCAATTCGGTATAAAACCGATTCCATCGTTCGAGAGCTGTAATTACTTCGATTGGCATGTGTGTTGAATTTTAGGTAGTTATTACTTGAAAGAACTTTTTATATACGAGTTAAAGATGTCTGACATCTCTTTCGCTTTTTCATTGTCAACCTTTCGCAACCACTCCAGCAACCGTATAGACACATTAATTACGTCCACAATTCCACACTCAACCTCCAGCGTTTTGAGGTCGGCCACTAACTTCCTTCTGATATTCGATTCATCTTTGGTGGGGAAACGGTAATTCTCATCACGGCTATTGATGAGATTGTCCAACTCGGTAAGTTGGTTGATGGTGGAGCGATAACGTTCGTCGCGGGTCACAGAAATAGCTTTCCGATAATCTTCCCAATTCCCGTCTTTGACCCACTTGCTTATAGTAGGTTCGCTTACATCCGTTTTTTTACTAATCTCTTTTTGGGTAAGTTTATCATATATGAATAGCATTTTAGCATAATCATACAATGCATCCATCTCCTGTTTCGTGCGTTTTTTCTTAGCTTCTGCCATTATATAATGTTTAAATTTCAAGCAAAATAACGGCTTTAAACGCTTATTGAAAAAAAGTACTGCCATTATGGCAGTACTTTTTTGTAGGGATTGAATTATATAGGATTTTTGCATCATTAAACACAGTCGCATCGGCATTTAACCAATTATTAATAGACATTTAAATGAATCCAATCACTTTCATATTACTCGACGGCTCGACTACTACAAAAGATGTATGTGTTTCGGTTGAGGGCGTAGATACAGCGCAGTTCGAGAAAAATCCGGTTATGTTTTACCAACATAATGACTGGAATATGCCGGTAGGAAAATGGGAAAACGTTCGCAAAGAAAACGGTCAGTTATTAGCCGATGCTGTATTTGATACGGAAGACACCGATAAGGATGTACAGCGCATGATTAAAAAGGTGCAGAATGGATTTATCAAAATGGCTTCTTGCGGATTAGTTGACCTGGAATGTTCTGACGATCCAATGCTTTGCAACGATGGAGATTGCTGTATGGTAGTGACTAAATGCCGACTTCGTGAGGCCTCCATTGTAGCCGTTGGCGGAAATCATAATTCAATGGCATTACGATTTTACGACGACAAGGGTATAGAAATAACCTTTGGTAAAAAAGAAAGCGCCGCTCTTAAACTTTCGGATTTTATTGTAAAACCAAAAATAGAAATTATGTCGAAAACTTATTTAAAAACATTGAATCTGGCAGATAATGCAGACGATGTGGCTATTGGCATTGCCGTTGAAAAACTGGCTGCTGATAAGGCTGCTGCTGATGCCAAGGTGTTGCTATTGACCGATCAGGTAAACGCACACGAAACCGAAAAATCCAATGCACGGAAAGCCGAAGCATTGAACTTAGTTGATGCAGCCGTAAAAGATGGCCGTATTGATGCTAAAGGAAAGGAAACCTTTATCAACCTATTTGATAAAGATTTTGATTCTGCCAAAACTTCGTTGGAAGCTATTCCAACCCGTCAAAGTGTGAGAGAACAGCTTGCTACCGGTTCAAAAACCGAACGTGAAACGCTTAATCTTATGGATTGGGACGCGCTGGACAAAGCCGGAAAACTTGCTAAGGTAAAACTTGAATTCAACGACATGTATGTTGAGAAATTCGAGGCAAAATTTGGGAAAAAACCAAATTAATAGGCAGTAACAGTAAGCAGTTTATAGTAAATAGTTTATAGTAAAAAAACAAATAAAATTTTTAAGGTATGAAAAAGATTTTTGCATTAATGTTCAACATGGTTATCGGGCTTGTATTGGCTTCGGTAACAGGGGGCGGTTTGTTGGCCGCAGTGGGTACAGGTGGCGCGCTGTCGCTTATCAGAACCGGTGATAAAGGCTTATCAATGGCCATTCAGAAGGAAATCTGGGAATCGGATATTGTGGAGCAACTTTTTGCTGATAATTCGTTTTTAAATTTCGCGTATAACGCCGATCAATATGTATTGGCAGGAAAAGTAGTTCATATACCAAATGCGGGAGCAGCTCCGGGAGTTGTGACTAACCGAACTGATTTACCGGCTTCAGTTACCCAACGTACTGATGTTGATATTACTTATGCTATCGACGAAATTACTTCTAATCCGGTATTAATTACAAATGCTGAGACTGTGGAACTCGCTTACGATAAACGTAATTCAGTTTTAGCAGATACTAAATCAGCTATCGCAGAGGCGGCAGCATTAAACATATTATTTAAATGGAGTCCAACCGTAGCCGGTCAGATTTTGAGAACTACCGGTACGGCAGTTTTAGCTCACACCGATTCAGCTACCGGAAACCGGAAAGCTTTCTGTGTAGCCGATGTAAAATCAGCACAAAAACTGATGAATAAAAACGGAGTTCCAGGTGCAGATCGTTACCTAATGCTTGATGCTGATATGTACGACCAATTAACCGCTGACTTAACAGCAACTCAATACCGTGATTTCTCTCAGGTAATGGATCCTGCAACCGGAGTAGTTGGTAAACTTTACGGATTCAATATATTGGTTCGTAACGGCGTAATGCGCTATGATAATTCATCAACCCCTGTACCAGTTGCATGGACGACTGCAGGAGCAGCTGCTCATAATGGAGCTGCTATTGCTTGGCAGAAAAACAGCGTAGAACGTGCCTTAGGAACTGTAAGTTTCTTTGAACGTTTGGGAGATCCAACATTCTTTGGCGATATCTATTCTGCACTGGTTCGTTTAGGAGGCCGTATCCGTAGAAATGATGCGAAAGGTGTAATTGCAATTGTTCAAGCTGCTACAACATAATAAACCGTCCGTGTGTGAAAAACCGCTGAAAGCGACCTCCCCTAACCCCTCCAAGGAGGGGGATAAGAGCTAACAAGTAGGCGGTTTTGTTCAAAATTTAAATCATGGCAAAGATAGATTCATTAATACCAATTGAATTTCAGGTTGAAGGCGGAAAAGTGAACAACCCGAATGACAAAGGACACGCCACTAATATGGGCGTTACGCTGGCAACGTGGAAAAGTCAGGGCTATGACAAAGACGGAGATGGTGATATTGATGCTAACGATTTAGCTTTGATTAATCATGCCGATGTAGTCAATATCCTGAAAAAGTATTGGGATAGTTGGCAGGCCGATCAGATCAATAATCAAAGTATTGCCAACTTACTGGTGGATTGGGTGTGGAACTCAGGCGCATGGGGCATTAAAAAACCACAGGAAGCACTCGGACTGCTTCCGGATGGCGTAGTAGGTTCTAAAACGCTCGCAGCAATTAATTCAGGTGATCAGTCGGAACTGTTTAAAAAATTGTGGTTGGCCCGGAAAGCTTTCTTTGACGGCATTTGTAAGAATGATCCCAGTCAGGAAGTATTTCATAAAGGTTGGTTGAACCGCTTAAACTCATTCAAATTTCAAGTATGAAAGTCATAAAAATAGGTATTATCAGTGCAGGTACGCAGTTTTGCGTTGACTATAATTCCGACCAGGCTATTATTTTCAGGAGAGAAAATTTACAACCGATTAACTACTTTTTCTATGTCAGGAAAAGCGGTTATGTAGAGGCTGTTCGCCCACTTGATCAGGTGCGAAATCAGATTGATATTTGCTGGGAGGGCGGCATTGATGAAAGCGGAAGTGCCGCCGATACCCGTACTGAGCAGCAAAAGGAAAGTATTGATCGTGTGGTAAATGAGCTTAAAACGATTTATCCTGACATTACCAAGGTATCGGACAATCCGTTGACCGATATTGATATTTCCGAACCTGAAAACGAGCAAGCTAATGAAGTGGTTACAGATACTATTGAGTAACTCTAATGACGCAGATGAAAAGCGTTTAATTTCGCTTATATCTGTATTGGTTCTGATTATCATAGTAGCAATTAATGCCTTTGGAATTCAGATTGACCACACATTGATTTATATATTTGCCGGATTGGCCGGTGGATCTTCATTACTAACCGTATTAAGTAACTACATAAAATAGCCTGATATGAGCGAGGCATTGACAATTAATTCACAATGGTTTGATACTGTAAGTTTGGTTCTTAACCTAATTTTAGGAGGTGGACTATTTGTGACATTTCTAACACTACGGTCTATCCGTAAAAAGGCAGCTGCCGAGGCAGACGGAACTGTGGCATCGACCGAAAGTACTGAGCTGGATAATGTAACTAAGGCAATAACTATATGGCGCGAAAGTGCTGAAAAAAGTGAGTTAAGGGCACAAGCTGCGGAACAAAGAGCACAGTCTATTTACGACAGTTATACCAAAATGGCTGAGGAAGTCTCACAACTTCGTACTGAGGTTAAGAAGTTAACCCAGACAAACGTAAAAATACTCAAAATTTTAGACTCTATTAATCATGAAAATATTGATCAGAAAAAGCAGGAAGCTAAAGAGGTTTCAGGTATTTAGTGCTTTAGTGGTATTGATGCTGATTGGGTGTAAACCAACTGAACGCATAATTAACCATACTGAATACGTGAATAAAATCCAATTAGACAGTGTTTACTTTAGCAAGCGCGATAGTATTTATGTTGAGAAAAAAGGAGACACTATTCGGATTTCTAAATTTCAAACAATCTATAAAGACCGGATTCATATTCAAAAAGATACAGTAAATAATACGGATACAATTCGAGTTCAAACTTTTCTAAATTCGAAAGAAACTTCAGAAAAAGGAAGCGGGTTTATCCTTGTTATTGTTCTCGCTGCCTTTGCAGTCTTTAAACTGGTGACCTGGTCGCCAATTCAATCAATAATTAAAAAGCTTTTAAAAATCAATTAAAAATAATTAGTATGTCAGAAACAAGAAATTTAGGCGTAGCTTCCATTCAGATTGGGGCTATTGCATCGGATGGAGACGTATCCACCACTTTTGCACCATTAGGGGTGACTTATAAAGAAACGGCTGAATTCACACAAACTCAGGATGCAGACACGGAACATATTTGCGAGGAAGCTGATGAACCATTTGCTATTGTTCCAGGTGTGAAAAAAACAACAATCAAGTTTGCCATTACTGATGTAACTCCGGCTACATTGGTTTCCATTTTAGGAGGTACTGCCACCGGAACTGCTCCGAATGACACATGGACTTCCCCGTCAACCAGCGATATTTTGGAAAAGTCTGTTAAAATTACCCCTAAATCAGGCAAAGTAATTACTCTACCACGTGTAAGCCTGAAAGCTACTATCGACTATAAATTGTCGCGTGCCGGAATCCTGAAAGTAAATATTGAAGGTCGTGTATTGACTCCAACAAAAGCCGGAGTATCAGCAATAAAGATTGGATAATAATTTATTTGTAGAGACGCAAAATTTTGCGTCTCTACATAATAATAACACAATGGATAAACATACAGAACAAGCGGCAGCTCTCGCGCTGCTCGACAGAGGCGCGGCATTTCATATACCGGCGCCTTTTTTATTTCAGCTATTTGGTAAAAAGAAAATACGGATAGTGGTGAGACGCTTGAGGTTAGGTACGTTGCTTTATTTGACGGAACTGCCGACCCCCGTCCCTTTAATGGGGGTTCCAGACGAACTCGCAAAAAAGATAAAAGACACCGGAATAGAACCGATATCGGTTGACCTGAAGACGATACATGAAAATTTAAAACCGGTTTGCCGAATTGTAGCGAGCTGCCTGTTGAATTCACGTTTGAAGATACCGCTTTTAGCAAGGCCGTTCGGCAGATATTTACGGAATAACTTAAATGGAGACCAGATACAGGAACTTATCATGTGGCTATTCGTATATGGGAGAGTAGAGTCTTTTATGAATACTATCAAATTTATCGAGAAGATGGCGATGACCAGTCCGATGAATCTGAGTCCGGGAGTGAAAAGGAGTCTCGGAGCGAAAGCTCCCATAGCCTTTTCGGATTAATATACAGCCTGCAAAAAGAGACCGGTTGGACACATGATTATATCCTATGGGGAGAAAGTTGGTTTAACTTTCAAATGAAATTAGCCGATGCACCAAGGTTAATATCTACCAAGCAAAAAAAAGAAATTGAAAGTGATGAGGAACTGGCGGAATTCTTAATGAACTAAACTGCCCCTAACCTACTAAAGTGGGAAAAAGAAAGAAAATTGAATGTTTTTTTTGAAAAATAAATAAGATAAAGCCGCGCTCTCCGGTTCCCCCTTTAGGGGGTTAGTGGGCAGACCATTATGGAACCTGTAAATATAGATTTTATGCTCGGTGGTAATATTGACCAGGAAGCACCTAAAATTGAAAAAAGTATTGACGATATCGCCAATGCAGGAAAGCGTGCGGTAGAAAGTGCCAGAGCAGCCGTGCAGGAACAAAAGGACGTTATTTTGCAGATTGAAGCCGACATGAAGAATATTGAGGCTAAAATAAGCAAGGCAGCTCCGGGTAATGAAAAAAATCAGCTGATTCAGGAATTAAATTCCGCGAAACAGGCATTAGCAGAAGAAAAAGCAGCACTTGGCGACTATGCTGCAAAAGTAGACGAAACAGCTGAAGCAAATGTTCGCCTTCGTACCCAGGTGATGAATGCAAAACAAGCACTCGACCAAATGGCACAAGCCGGACTGCGAGGAACTGAGGTTTATGCACAGCAACAAGAAATATTAGGCGGACTTCAGCAACGAATGAATGCAGCCAATAAACAGGCTAAAGTATTAGGTGACCCCGAAGGTGGAATGCATGCTGCTACGCAAACTGTAACCGGTATGGCCGGAGCCTTTACAGCCGCTACAGGTGCAATGAGCCTATTCGCAGGCGAAAATGAGGATATGGCTAAAATACAGATGCGCCTGCAGGCTGTAATGGCTATTACCATAGGTTTAACACAGGCCGCCGAAATGCTGAATGAAAACAGCTATTCGCGACTTAAAATTTTAGTTCCAATAAAGGATGCTCTTGCAGCTGCTGAACTTAAAGTGGCGGCGGCAATGGGTATTTCGACCGTTGCAGCCAGGGCTTTAATGGCTACGCTTACAATTGGATTGAGTATAGCTATTACGGCACTTATTGTGCTGTATGAACAGTATAAATCTGCTCAGGAAAAAGTGGCTGAAAGGCAAAAATTATTTATTGAAATTTCTTCTGAAGCAAATAAAGAATTTGCAAAGCAAGCGGTTAATATAGAAGCATTAAGAGCTGTTTTAAACTCAGCGACTGCAAGCTATAAAGATAAAGAAACGGCAATAAGAAAACTAAAAGAACTAATCCCAGACTATAACGCGCAAATTGATAGTCAGGGAAAATTAATCAGGGAAAACACAAAAGCTATTGATGAGTATATTAAAGCATTAAATCGGCAGGCATTAGCTGAAGCTGCAAAAGGAAAGTTATCTGAAATTTATGCTCAGGATTTAGACCTTCAATTGGAAGAAACAAAAAACAAAACAATTAAAGCTCAAAATCAAGCTGCTAATGATGCCGCAGCTTCACGCATTGATTATTCAGGAGATGATGCCGGAGTATATGATAATGCGGCATCAGGAGGCTCTCTTAAGGAGTACGACAACGCGGTAAGTAAATTGAAAGAAATAGCTAAAAAGAGAGCGGATTTAAAAGAAACAATGAACGGCATTAATAAAATAATTAATGAAAATGCAGACGTATTATTGTTTAATGATGATAAGAATAAAAAAGACAAAGCCACTAAAGAGCAATTCGATGCCGCTAAAGCCTTTCAAAAAGAAATCCTGGCCATTCATGATCAAACAGCAAAATTACTGGTTCAGCAACAGGAAGACAGTTTGCAAAAACGCCTGGCTGAAATTGACCTGGAAAAAGACCTCGAAATTCAGAAAATCACTGAAAAAGAAGTTGCCATTATTGATGCCTATAATAAGTCACATAAAGATGATAAAGGGTTTAAAAGCCTGTCTACTAAACCGGAAGATATTAACGCATCAATCAATGCTATTGACCCGGAATTAGCAAAGAAGTTGAATGATGAAATGATAACCCTCGATAACGCTTTTTTAGGAAAGCGAACCGGGGCTTATAAAAAGTGGGGTGATGATATCACCAAACTGGCGGGTGAGAGTGCCGATAAGCGGGTTAAGATTGAATTTGGTTATCAGGCTAAAATTACCGATCTGGAAAATAAAGCTGCCGAACTGGAAAAGCTTGCCGCCGATCCGACAGCATCTCCTGAAGTAAAAGCCTGGGCAACTCAAAAAGCTGCCGAAGCACGTACAGCGTCGGAGGTCATACAACAGGAAAGCGATAACGCTGTAAGTGTTCAAACAGCCAGTTATATAAAAGATACTGAATCATACAAACTGGCTACTGATGAAAAATTACAGATTAGCAAGGAATTAACGCAAAAACTAATTGATGATATAAAGCTAAGAATTAAGGCAGAACAGGAGGAGGGGTCATTAAGCGATGAGGATGCACAAAAATTGTTAGATAAAGTAAATTCCGTTCAGGTAAAGAAATCAGTCAACAAGTCTAATGACCCATTTACTAATGTATTTAATGCGCTAAGTGATCAGTCGAATGCACATACAGCTTTAGATAATGCTAAATCCGACCCAAAAACAACGCTTACGCAATTGGCTGATTTAGAGGATGCCGCCAACAAAGCTGACGAAGCGGTAGGGAAGACTGCATCGACAGCCGTTGCCGGTGTTGGTAGAGTTCTGAATGATGTGATGAATGGCATGGATCAGCTAGGTATACTCGATGACGAAACCAAGAAATCGGCAACTGAAATAATCGGTGTAGTTGATGGTGTATCAAAAATGCTATCCGGAAATCCGCTCGATATGATATCAGGTGGAATTGAAATTATTACAAATCTTTTCGCTCTTTTTGATACTAAAACTAAAAAAGCTGAGAAACAAATAGCGAATGATCAGAAAGCGATTGATGCATTAGCTAAGGCATACAATAAGTTAGAAGAGGCAATCGGAAGTGCATTTAGTACCGATAAGGCACAATTACTCAATCAGGAATATGTTAATTTACAGCAGCAGCAAAAATTAATAGCGAATCAACGAAGAGCTGAGCAATCTAAAAGCCATCCGGATACAAAAGCACTTGATGCATACGATCAGAAGTTGGACGATATATCGCAAAAAGAGATAGCGAATAGAGATGCTCTAATTGAGGCTTTGACCGGCGAAACAGTTATGTCGGCTATTGATGAATTTGCACAGGCTTACGCCGATGCTTTTACTACAGGCGAGGATGCCGCTGCTAAATCTGCTGATGTTGTAAAAAATCTATTTAAAACGGCATTGCTCGAAACCTTAAAAAAAGATTTACAACCAGGTACAACAAAATTAATGAATGATCTTGCCGCATTTATGTCGGATGGGATAATTACGGCTCAGGAACAGGCTATAATTGACTCTGATAAAAAAGCCTTGGATACTCGTGCACAACAGGATCAAAAAATGTACAGTGACCTTGGATTAGTGGATAATTCTACTGCTAAAGGAATTCAGGGTGATGTTCAAAATATGACCGAAGATACAGGTAGCGCATTAGTAGGTCAAATTGTAGCGATGCGATTGAATGTGGCTGAAATTGTAGGTATGTATCAAAACTCAGCTGAAATGATGAGTCAACAAATAGCTATTCAACAACGAATTGCAGACAATACGGAATTCTGTCGAAAGTTGGAAAGAATGGACTCTACAATGGAATATTGGCGTGTAAACGGACTTAAAGTTATATAAAATGATAGGAAAATGGTATTTAAACGGAAGTGACCTATACACCGTATATGGTGCAGCAATTATGAAAGGAAGTTATAATGATCTACTCCTGCCACCTATGCCTCGTAAAAGGTTAGAATATGAGTATACCGACTATGACGGTGTATTGGTTGATATGACAAGTCCTCTTACATTCTCGGCTAAGCGGTTTAAAATGTCATTTGCCCTGAAAGCATCGTCCGATACACAATTTTGGACGCGATATAATGCGCTTTTCGCAGCTCTGGCTGTTCCTGGTTCAGTGACACTTCAAATTACTGATCTGAATAAAACCTTCACTCTTATTTACGAGGGAACTTCAAAGGTGGATAAACTCACAAAAATAGCTGGTGCAACAATAGTTTTTGCTGTTTTTGAAATTGATTTTTTACAACCCCGTCCGTAAAATTTTTATGAATCCTGACGAATTTAAAAAAATATTCCATAATCATCTTGAAGAAGTTGTTAAATTTCAAAAGGAGAAGCTACCAAAGATTATTGGTGTGGAAGCTGTTAACCATTATACACAGTCATTCGTCAATGAAGGATTTGAGGATAAAAATATAAAAAAATGGCATGATGTAAAACGGCGTAATCCGGAAAGCGAGTGGTATGGATTTTCATACGGAAGTAATTCTGCTAATTCGAATAAGCCAAAAAGAAAAAAGGAGGAGATAAATAAAGGTATTACCAATTTTTCGCCGGAAGCAACGAAAAATAAAATATTGACCGGATCAACATCTGAGCTTAAAAATTCCATTCACTACGTAATTAAATCAGATAGAGTGACGGTTGGAACTGATAAGCCTTATGCTGCAGTTCATCAGTTTGGAATGCCGGCTAAGGTATTTGGGAAAGCGGAATTTATAATGAAACCGCGTCCGTTTATTGGGAAATCCGATATATTGAATGATTCGATTAGAGAGAAAATAGAAAATGAACTGAAACGTATTTTAAAATCACAAGAATAAAATGAAAGATTTATATATCGCTCTCATTGAGCCAATAAAAACTATCGGGATTAAATGGATTGACTTTGACAGCGGACAATTAGAATCTATTGAAGATCGTAAACCTCTGAAATATCCATGCGTTTTACTCCGCTTTACCTTTACTTTAAGCGATGTTTCAGAGGATAGCGATCAACGGGAAAAGGCATCAATTACTTTGAGACTTGCTTATGATGCTAATGGTAGTAGAACATCTGCGGATACCCCCGAAATAATTCTTAACCGATCGTTAGAATGGACTATTCAGGCGGATAGTTTATATAACGCTATGCAAGGATTAGAACCGGTAAACTTCGAGCAGTTGGAATGTACCAGCAGATATCAGGAACAACGAACCGATGGATTGGTAGTTTGGAAGATGACATTTACCACAGCAAGATGGCTATTTAAATGATAAAATAATGGGGGCGGAAAACCCCCGGTCATATAGAGACTCTCACCTCTCTATACATAAAATGCGAATACACCGCAAACCCAGGGGCTAAATGTCCATGGCGCGGTGTATTCGCATTTTTAGTTGTGAGAGACTACAAAAGTACGTATTATTAATTATAAAACAAAAAAAGTAAAATGAAAAATTTCAATTAGTCGCCTCTGCCGTTTCAGGGGCAAAAGCGGAGGTTTCAAACCTCCTTTAAAGAGGCATTAAAACAATTCAGTGACGCACCGATGTTTGTTGATTTGTTTGGTGGTAGTGGCTTATTGAGCCATTGGGTAAAACAACAGTTCCCGGACTCAATGGTTATTTACAACGATTTTGATGATTATCATCTACGCATCCGAAATATTGAACGCACGAACGCATTACTGGCTGAGTTTCGTGTTATCCTGGGCGATGCACCGGTTGATAAGGTTATTAATCCGGAAGCGAAGAAATGCATCCTAAAGGCTGTACAACGCGAAGAGAAACTAACCGGTTACATTGATTATGTCACAATCAGTTCAAGCCTGTTATTCAGCATGAATTACGCAATGAGTTATGATGATTTGGCAAAGCAAACCATGTATAACGTTGTCCGGAAAAATGACTACGAACTGTGTGATGATTATCTGGACGGTGTTGATATTGTAAAAATGGATTACAGACAGTTATTTGATAGGTGGAAACATATCACCGGCGTTGTGTTCCTAGTTGACCCGCC
>Ga0214228_1000124_pt1 | contig 25381 bp, 11 predicted proteins | sample TroBogypolimnion_21_FD_153066 | JGI IMG/M metagenome (GOLD analysis project Ga0214228, IMG submission 153066) | Freshwater microbial communities from Trout Bog Lake, WI - 05NOV2007 hypolimnion | ecosystem: Environmental > Aquatic > Freshwater > Lake > Hypolimnion/Profundal zone | place: Trout... | reverse complement strand
CATTAATTTTACTAATTTAGCACTTGACACCCTGACTGACAGTCCAAATCATATTACAGACAATATGCTGACGGCAGCAACAATGGCACCGTTCAGTACCTACCTGCAATGGTCGTTTTTTCCAATGACTAGATTAGTACCGGGTACCTATTACTGGCGAATCAGAACCGGAGATACCGTAAATACTGACTGGTCAATTGCAAATCAATTTAGTGTAGTCAGTAATTCGCCATTGATGCCTGTTGTGCAACCCATTAGCCAGACTAATCCATTGTTTACTCTGGATATGTATGCAATTGAGAGATTGGATTTCGGATCAAAACTTACACTATGGCCCAAATACTGGAGCTATATTCCGTCAGATATACAACCCTACGTGGCATTCAATGTTGCCGGAATGGAAGGTTGGGGAAATATTGCCGGACAAACTGATTTTATCGATTTAATACGCAAGATGGACTCTCTGGGTATCAATATGACTATCGAAACTGGCGGCCCGGGTAGACCTACCTCTACCATGACAGATTTAGCAACAATTGAATACTGTTTGCAAAATTTCACCCACGTAAGAGGCGTTGTAGCGGGTGAAACATTCTGGAATTCAGGTACAGAAGCTACTATTGAGGCGGAGTATTACAACCGTTGTATAATGCTTTGTGGAAAATATGGAAAGGTCTTTATAGAAGGTGTTTTCAACGATTTCCAAAATTGGAATTGGGATGATTTGTTGGGCGTTCAAAAATCTGCAAGACCTGCAACCAATAGAATGAATGCTGCTTTTATCAATAAATATAAATCATATTATATTCCATGCAATAAGGATAATACACAATATTCCCAGGAAGAAGAAATTGCACTTATGACCGGTGCTAAAATTTCAGGGCTGGTAGATAATATCGGAAGTTGGCACGAGAATTATTGGTGGGGTAAAGTCGGCTTTGATACCATTTTCCATGCGCCTACCCAGAATACAAATGCGGGTAACGGGGGATATATGCCTCAACTTTTTTTGAACCAGACTTTCGTGACGGGATTGCAATCAGGGGCATCAGTCTTTGTATTTGGTGGTGAAATCTCCTGTGTTTCACCTAATACATATAATGCAGCAACAGATATGATGAGTGGTTCATCAAATTTTACAGCCGTTTTCGACCGGCATGGTGCCAAATCAAGTGTGCTGGATAAGTATTTTATTCCCTTTGTCAGGTATGTGGTTACCAATAAGATGGTGTTGACGAAAGCAGACCTAATTAGTAATATTAAAGTAGCAGTGGATCAAACGAGTGCCGGAGTTACACGAGGTTCTACTTTGGACGATGGCATATTTGCTCAACTGTTTAAATCTACCTATACCATCCCTAATTGGCTTTCAAATCTGCAAAGCAGATCTTTATTTGCACTAAAACCCGCTTCTGGAACTACAGGAAGAATAGTAAAATTACAACGTACCGGAACAAATATAGGATTAAATGTCGCTGAAGTGAAAGTATTTAGCAATGGAGTGAATGTTGCCACTTCGGGAACCGCCACCCAATCGACAACACTGAGCACGACCACCGCTGCCTCTAAAGCCATTGATGGGAATACGAATGGTGTATTAACCAACAATTCAGTTGCCTGTACACTAACTACCGATACGAATCCATGGTGGCAGGTGGATTTAGGGGTGGACAAGAAAATTGATTCCATTGTTGTTTACAGCGTCATGGATCGAAATCAGCCGGATCTCTCTGATATTCAAAATGTAAATATCAGTCTTACAACTAATTCAGGGCAATCGGTTTACGCTTCCGGCAATTATGTATCCACGCTCGGTCCAAATCCTTATCAGCTTTTCCCAAAAAACGGGAAATACAATGCCATTGCTTTATTGCCCAACGGAAGCAGTGTGGCAGGTGTACCAGGAATAAGCACAGTAAGCATTGCCAATTTGCAAACCGATGCTGCCGTGAAAGCAGTATATGATGCTAATTATTCTTCTTTTTATACAGGCGATGCTGCAGTATTCCGAAATACAAACAAGTATTTTATTCTAAATTCGTTGGAGAATGAGAACAGGGCACAAACTTTTTCAATTCCGTTCAACAACGGCAGTATTACCAACATTAGCGGAACAATGGTACCACATTCATACATTATTTCAAGTATAAGTACTGATGGTAATAGCTACTCGTTTCAAGCCTGTACAAATACAACCGGTCCGTATACCGACGACAGAACTACCAATTTGGTGGTTTCACTGACACAAATACCAACTGTTACGGTAAGTCCGACTTCGGCACTTGTTACGAATATCTGGAATACCACTACAAAAACACTTACTTTGAAGTTAAACCATGTACTGGGTGCCGCAAATGTAGTGATATCAACTTCAATTACAACTACAGATGACAATATAAAACTTTTCAACGCATCAGCTAATGGTATACCCGGAGCAATTCATGTAAATGCCCCCAACGGATCATTCGTTTTGGTTTACTCCATTTCCGGTCAGCTAATTAAATCTGTTACAATCGACTCCAGTCAATTTAATATTCCTGTTTCAAGAGGAATATATGTAGTTTCGGTCGATAGGGTGCGACAAAAAGTGGTGGTGAATTAATAGTTTTTGAATAATCAATTCCAATTATAAACCAGAATTCAAAGTTCTAAAACCGAAAATCAAATACCAATTATTTCAAATGCATATATCTTTGCTTCGTCAATTGAAAGAAATATCAATAAATCAAATATCAAAATCAAATTATTATGAAAACAAAAAACTTTACTTCTTTATTCAGTCGCCGGTTTTTACAGGTGGTTATGTTATCAGCTATTTTTAGCTGTTTATTTTTATCGGTATCGGCACAAACCAATACATGGGTGGGACCTGCTACTGGTGGCGATTGGTCAAATGGTGCCAACTGGTCTTCAACTGTGGTTCCGGTTGCTACCGACTCGGTGTTGATTGCCAGTCCAAATGCTGTAACCATCTCAACGGCTGTTGGAACAATCGATAAGTTGACAGTTCAGGGATCATTAAACATTACTTCTTCCGGTTCTTTGACTATTTCGCAAGCTGTAAAATCTACTGACATTCTTGAAATTGCTGGTGGCGTTATCACTAATGCCGGTTCGTTAATTCTAACTCAAACTGCTGCCTTTAGTAATCCCGGTTTAAATTTTGTAAATGGAACAGCTGCCAATGGTACATTGACCAATACCGGTACGTTGACTATCAGTACTGCATTTACCGGATCAACCGGCGCGTGCGTCAATTTCAACCAGACTACCGGTGGAACTGCCGATCTTGAAATGGGTAGCAGTGGGGTAACTCTGACGCCGGCATCTGGGAGAAATGTATTTAATATGAATGCAGGTGCTGCTCAAATCGGAGGTAATGTTACTATTGGTAGTATTTCAACAGCTCAGAATTGTAGATTAATAGGTGTAATTAGCGGCAGTTTGACTTTGCTCTCAACAGCGAATATCAATGCTTATGTTGCATTCAGCAGTTCCAATAGTTCTATTGCTGCAGCTTCAGGTGTTACTTCTTCATTAACCAATAATGGAACGTTAGCCATCCATCTAGGCACAACCGGTGCTGCCGCAAGCGTCTTTATATTACAGCCTTCTGCCGGTGCCGTATCTACAACTTTTACCAATGCAGGTACTATAACGATTGATGGTGCAATCTCTACTGGTAGTGTGGGGATATTCGCATTCCAAGGAGGTGATGCAATTACAACAATGACAATAAATAATACAGGTACAATTACGGATACTCATACCGGAACAACCGTATCTGTATATTCTTTTAGTTCAACTTCAATTAGACTACATACAATTAATAATTCAGGAACAATGTCATTTTCAAAAGGTATGACATTGGGTTGTGCAGCAACAATAAATAATAACAGTGGTGGTATCGTAAATATGAATTCGTCAATGACAGGAGCAACAGGAACAGGAGCACCCGGAACTATAGTTAATAATAATGTGGGAGGAATATTTAACTTTGACGTAGCCACACTTACTACAACAGTTACCAATACATTGTCATTCAAAAATTATGGAAAAATAATTGGTAGAGGAGCTTTCTTAACAGGTACTTACGTTCCACAATCGGGCGGAATCATAGCTCCTGGAAATACAAATAATACAACGGGAACTGCAGGCACAAATGGCGGCGTTATGGTTCCTACTGGTCAGTTTACTCTGAATGGCACACCACTCGATTTTAGTAATAATACCTTTGTGATAAAAGTAAATGGTACAACAGCTGGAACTTCGTATGATCAAGTCCTGAATGGTACAGCTTCAGCAGCTTTAAATTTGACTGGCGCCGTATTTAATATCACTGTTGGAGGAGGTTACAGTCCGGTAACTAATGATGTAGTTAAACCTTTTTCAGCTGCAAGTACAGCTACAATTAGTGGAACTTTAGGAAGTTCAACTGTCCCTGCAAACTGGACGTTAACCACCGGGGCTTCTGCTATAAGTGCCACTTATAGCGTGTCAACTGGAGTAGAAAACCTGAAATCTTCGTCGCTTATTTCATTTGTTGATGGTAACATCCAATTTGCAGCAAACGGAAATCAGCCAGTTGAGATATTTAATGCTGTAGGACAAAGAATGTTGAGTAAAACTTCAGTTGAAGGATTAAACTCCATTCCTGTAGCTGCTCGGGGATTGCTTATCGTAAAAGTTGGAAACTATTCTCAGAAAATTGTTTTATAAGTGATTTCTTTGATTGATTTACAGAATGTTGTAAAATAGGTTATGTATGTTGAAAAGTGTCCTGTCATTGTTTTTGTCAGGACACTTTTGATAAAAGCACTATTTGTGCTCAATCAACAACACGATTCTTAGCAATTACTATAATGTTGACCCTTTAACCTCTATTACAAATTATAAATCATGAAACATCATATACAATTTAATATCACTCTTTTGCTTTTTTTTTCTGTGTTTTCATCTTTTGGGGCAACCATAACCTGGAATGGAAGTGGAAGTGACCAAAAATGGAATACTGCCACAAATTGGATAGGTGGAATAATTCCCGGAAATTCTGACGATGTTATTGTTCCGGCAGGTAGTAACGTAATTGTTGACGCAACACCATCTTCTGCAGTAAACTCGCTATTCGTTCAGGGAACTCTGACTATTAATTCTTCAGTGAGCTTATCTGTTACTCAAAGTACTGCTACCACAGCTTATGTTTTTCAAATTGGTGGAGGTATAGTTTCAAACAACGGAACAATTACTGTTACCGGAATGGTCGGTACAAATCCAGGTTTAAGTTTTGTAAGTGGAACAGCTACAAATGGTTTATTAACTAATACCGGTACGTTGACTGTCAACACTTCAGCAGGAACCGGTGCATGCGTCAATTTCAATCAAACTACAGGCGGAATTGCCACTTTAAATATGGGAAGTAGCGGAGTTACACTGACTCAGTCATCTGCAAAAACTGTATTTAACGTGGCAGCAGGTACTGCACAAATCGGAGGTGCGTTAACTTTTGGCAGTAGTTCGTCGTATGTGAATTGTAAATTTATAAATGTTTCTGCCGGTAATTTGACTTTGCTCCCATCAGCGAATATCAATGCTTATGTTACATTTAGTTCTTCGAATAATTCTCTTTCAGCAGCCGCAGGGACCACTACTACATTAACCAACAATGGAACCTTGGCTATTCATCTACCAACAACCGGAGCTGGCAGCAGCGTCTTTTTGTTATCGCCATCGACAGCAAGTGCAACTACGATCCTTTCAAATGCCGGAACTATAACTATTGATGGTGCAAACTCTACAGGTAGTGTGGGTTCATTCGGTTTCCAGGGGAGTGATGCAACATCCATCGCGATCCTAAATAACACAGGTACAATTACCGATACCCATACCGGTACGACAGCATCTATCTATTCTTTTAGTGCAACAACCGGAAATAGAATACATACAATTAATAATTCAGGAACAATGTCATTATCAACAGGGATGACATTAGGCTCTGTAGCAACAATAAATAATAACAGCGGTGGTATTTTGAATGTAAAAGGTACGATAAGCGGTAATACATTTAACAGCCTAAATTCAACGATTAATAATAATGTTGGTGCCATTTTCAATTGTGATGTTTCTACAAATACTACAGCTGCACTTAGTGGTACAATGGCTTTTAATAATTATGGAACTCTAACCGGCAGGGGTTCAATGGCTTCAACAGTGACTTTCAACCCTCGTGCAGGTATAATATCACCCGGAAATTCAACAACCGCTTATGGACAATTCAATATTAGTGGTACTTCATTGGATTTTAGCAATAGTACCTTTGTGATAAAAGTAAATGGAACCAGCGCAGGAACTAATTTTGATCAGGTTATTAATACTACTGCTTCAGCTATAACGATGACGGGAGTTAATTTTATTTTAACTAAACAGGCAGGTTACTCGGCAGCTGTTATAGCTTTTAATGCGTCTAATGCATCTGCAACAATAAATGTTATGCCAACAGCATCCGGTGATAATGGATTCATTTTAACTAAATCAGCCGGTGCTATCACCGCAACTTGGACTTCAGGACAACCAGCCAAAGCACCATCTATTATTACTATCGCTCCATCCAGCATAACAACAACCAACGCGACATTCAATGCAAACTTAATAAATACAGGTGGAGATGCAACTAATTTCGATCGTGGGTTTTGTTACAAAACAAGTGCAGGTGTTACTTTAACTGATAATAAAACTTCAGAGAGTAACACTTCTACTACCGCTGTATTCTCAAAATTAATTTCGTCCTTATTGCCAAATACTCAATACTTCTATAAAGGATATGCCACCAACTCAGTTGGAACAACTTTAAGTAGTACTGAAATTAGCTTTTTTACCCTAGCTAATGTTCCTGCTGCACCAGTCTTGAGTGCAAATGCCAGCTCAATAAATGTAACCGTTAGTAATAGCGATGGTAACCCAACGTCAACCCTTTACGCAATCATGTCAAACGGACAGTATGTACTGGCAGATGGAACGTTGGGATTTAATCCGGTTTGGCAAACAGCAGCAAGTTGGGGAACAAAAACGGTAACCGGTTTAAGTGGAAATACTTTATATAACTTCCAGGTAAAAGCATTGAATGGTGCAAGTGTAGAAACTGCTTTTGGTACATCCACTTCTTTATCAACACTTGTTTTACCTATAGTTACAGCACTTGTTGGAACTTATACGTATAACGGATCACCTCAGGGGCCAACGTCAGCAACCAATACAGGTACGGGTACAAGCTATACTTTTACTTATGCAAGTCAGGATGGCACTACTTACCTTGCCAGTTCAACTTTACCAACAGCTGCTGGTAATTATACTGTTACAGCAACCGTATTAGCCAATGGAATTTATGGTTCGGCCAGTTCAGATGCAACAGCCTTTACTATTCTGCCGGAATTTTTCCCTATCGGACAGCAATCCGATTGTTCGACGACTGGTTTAACGATTGCTTATAAGACCGATCCGACGGTTGCTTATAGTTCTCCTACTGCTACCCGAACCATTTGCCAACTACCCGGGTTTTGTGAGAGCAATCCAGCTGTTCAAGTCAATATGTACGGTAGCCGCACCGACAAACAAACTACTGCCACCGGATATTATTATGTGAAACAAATCAACGGTCGTTGGTGGGTGGTCGATCCACTTGGTTATCTGAATATAAGCAAGGGAGCTGCTTGCTTAGGAACACAATGGGGAGCAGTCTCCACAGCTGCCTATTCTTCATTGTATGGAAATAGTATCGTCAACTGGATGAACAGTACCAAGCAAATGCTGAAGGATAATGGGTTTTATGCTGCCGGTTGCTGGTCGGACATTACAAATATTAAAAACAACCCCAATCAATCAACGAAACCCTTGGCTTACACTGTCTATCTAAATTTGATGGCTGGGTACGGAGCAAAAATAGGAAAAAGCACACTGGATGTTTCAGCTACTGCTATACCTGTTTTCGAAAGTGGTTTTGCTACCTATTGCGATTCAGTATGTAAAAATTTAGTCTCAAACATACCCGATCAGAATCTTTTTGGATATTTTACCGATAATGAATTGCCGTTTTTTACCTATAATCTAAGTGCTTTCCTAGCATTAGGCAACACTTCGAGAACCGATCCAAATTATGTGGCAACAATAAATTGGCTTACTGCAAACGGATATACCACAGCAAATGCGTCCAGTACAGTTGTTCAGAACAAATTTTTAGCTTACGTAGCCTCTACCTATTATTCTACTGTTTATAATGCCATCAAAAGGTATGATCCGGTGCACATGGTGATAGGTTCACGGGTCTGTCAAACAGCCACACGGGCTATTCCCGATTTTATGACAGCAGCAGGTCCTTATGTCGATATTTTCTCAGTCAATTATTACAGTGCTTGGACTCCTTCTGTAACCCTTAGTCAAAGTTGGGGAACGCAATTAGGAAAACCATATATTGTCAGTGAGTTCTACACCAAAGGAGATGATGTGGGTTTTAGCAATGTAGGTGGAGCTGGTTTTATTGTAAAAAACCAATCAGCCAGAGGCTACGAATACCAAAATTTCACCCTTTCGTTGTTAGAGTCAAAGACTTGTGTAGGATGGCATTGGTTCAAATACATGGATAACGATTCAACCATATCAGCGGACTCGTCAAATCTTTATTCAAACAAGGGTATTGTCAATTTGGCGTATGTACCCTATACAGCGATGACCGATTTAATGAAAGCTGTAAATTTAAAAGTATATAACCTGACCGATTATTTTGACTCGCTACCCGTTACAGTACCCGTTACTGCGTCCTATCTAACCGATCTGTTTATACAAAATTACAGACTTTCTACTTTTAATCCAGATACGTTGACTTATAAAATCGCTTTACCAGCAACTACTACTGCTAATCCGTCCATTTCGTACACAAAATCGAACACTGCTATGACTGTGGTGTTAACGAATCCAAGAAATGTATTTTCAACCTTAGTTTCAGACCGAACGGCAACGCTTTACAGCACTTCTGCTGACAGATTGCAACACCGTACTTACACAATAATATTTGATAAAGTATCTCAGATAACGACTGGTTTGAATACTATTACGGAGCTAAATGGAATTTCTTGTTATCCCAATCCGGTAGATCGAAATAAGGTTTTGACAATTCAGAATCAGGCTGCCGGATCTAAAGACAATTTTTTGCAGGTTACGGATTTAAGCGGAAAAGTGGTGATAAAGACTATCTTTTCGGGATCAGAGTATCAATTAAAATTACAAGGTACAGTGCCTGGAATATATCTCTTGGAAATTAATAATTCAAAGGGCCAGTTTAGGCAAAAATTAATGGTGCGGTAAGATTATTAAAGAGCCATTCTAAGTGGGGATAATCCCTGTATATGTTCAAATAAAAACAATAAAGTAACTAATATAACTAATTTAAATAAATGAGAAAACCAATTATCTTTTTCATCCTGTTCGTCTTAGCTCAGGTCGGAATTTTAAGCGCAGCGAGTGAAGCGCGGCTTGGCACGTTAAAAATTAATAATGTAGGCTTAGAGAATTTCAATAGTGATTCTATCTCCTATCTCAATTATCTTCCTTATACAACAACTTCAATTCCGGTTATTACCGGAACAGGAATAGATCTTTTAGCAACAGTAACGGTCACTCCACCTACAAATCTGACGGGAACAAAACAACAACGAAGTGCTCAAATTAAGGTTGTTTCACAGGATGGTACAACTACCAAAAATTACACAGTACAGTTTGTTGTTTTACCAAAACTGGATATTTATATTGCACTGGGTCAATCGAATATGTCAGGGAGAGGTTATATGGTAGCTTCCGATTCACTTCCAATTGACAGCGTTTTCCTTCTAACGCCGGGTGCGAATATGGAAATAGCGAGGAATCCTTTAAATAAATATTCTTCCATTGAATATATGAGTACTGCGAATCGCATTGGACCTGCTTATTCGTTTTGCAAGATGATGCGTTCGAAAACAGGACATAATATTGGGCTGATGCAAAACTCAAAGGGAGGTACGGCTATTACTCAGTGGGTCAAAGGAGCAGTGGATGGATTTTACGCAGAAGCGGTACGTCGATCATTACAGGCCAAAGCTTTTGGTGATATAAAAGGGATGATTTGGCATCAGGGCGAAGCAAGTTGTAGTGATCCTAATTATACAACGGAATTGACCAAGATGGTTTCCGATTTCAGAACCGATTTGGGGCTTCCCAATTTATTTTTCATTGCAGGTGAACTTGCAAAATGGTTAAGCTATACTTCTTCCTTCAATGCCACTATACAAACTATCTCTTCCTTTATACCCAATTCAGATTGGGTGTCTTCCGCTGGATTAACACCATTGATTGATACTACCGATCCTCATTTCTGTGCTGCAAGTCAGATTATTTTGGGAGAACGTTATGCCGCTAAAATGTTGAATCCGGGATTCACCGGAATTCAATGGGTGGGTCCTGCTTCTGGTGGCGATTGGTCTGATGGTGCCAACTGGTCTACAAATGTAGTTCCTGGTGCTACTGACTCTGTGTTGATTGCAAGTCCAAATACTGTAACCATATCAACGGCTGTTAGTGCAATTAACAAACTAATCGTTCAGGGATCTTTAAATATATCTTCTTCTGGTTCATTGACGATTTCACAAGGCACAAACTCTATAGATATTCTTGAAATTGGTGGTGGCACAGTTACTAATGCCGGTTCCTTAGCTTTGACCCGAACTGTTGCCAGTACGTATCCCGGATTAAGCTTCGTTAATTCATTAGCTACCACAAATGGTACATTGACCAATACCGGTACATTGACTATCAGTACTGCATTTACCGGATCAACCGGCGCATGCGTCAATTTCAATCAAACAACCGGTGGAATTGCCACTTTAAATATGGGTAACAGTGGGGTGACTTTGATACCTGCATCTGCAAGAACTGTATTTAACGTGACAGCTGGTACTGCACAAATCGGAGGTACGTTGACTTTTGGTAGTAGCTCAACACCTATGAATTGTAAATTTATAAATGTATCTGCCGGCAGTTTGACTTTGCTCCCATCAGCGAATATCAATGCATATGTTACATTTAGTTCTTCCAATAATTCTCTTTCAGCAGCTGCAGGGACCACTACCACGTTAACCAACAATGGAACGTTGGCCATCCATCTAGGAACCAGCGGTGCAGGCAGCTGTGTCTTTTTGTTATCGCCATCAACAGCAAGTGCAACTACCATCCTTTCAAATGCCGGAACTATAACTATTGATGGTGCAAATTCTACCGGTAGTGTGGGGACATTCGGATTCCAGGGGAGTGATGCAACTACCATCGCAAGACTAGATAACTCAGGTACTATTACAGATACTCATACCGGTACGACAGCATCTATCTATTCTTTTAGTGCAACAACGGCTGCCAGAATACACACAGTTAACAATTCGGGAACAATGTCATTTTCAAAAGGGTTGACATTGGGTTGCGCAGCAACAATAAATAATAACAGTGGTGGCATTGTGAATATGAGTTCATCAATTACAGGGTCATCTTATGCAGCACCGGGAACTATTGTCAATAATAATGTAGGAGGAATATTTAACTTTGATGTAGCAACACTAACTACAACAGTGACCAATACATTGTCGTTCAAAAATTATGGAAAAATAATTGGCAGAGGAACTTTCTTAACAGGGACCTACGTTCCCGAATCGGGTGGAATCATAGCTCCGGGAAATACAAATAATACGACGGGTACTGCCGGAACAAATGCCGGCACTATGGTTCCTACCGGTCAGTTCACAATAAATGGTACACCATTAGATTTTAGCAATAATACCTTTGTTGTAAAAGTAAATGGAACCACTGCTGGAACCACTTATGATCAGGTATTGAATAGTACTGCTTCAGCAGTGTTGAATTTGGCGGGTGCTAAATTCAATATGAGTGTTGGAGGAACTTATACTCCGGCAACTGGTGATGTAGTTAAGCCTTTTTCAGCTTCAGGCACAATTAGTGGCACTTTAGGAACCTCATCTGTTCCTTTAAACTGGTCGTTAACCACCGGGGCTTCTGCCATAAGTGCCACTTATAGTGTGTCAACTGCTGTAGAAAACCTGAAATCTTCTTCATTTGTTTCAATAGTTGATGGTAAGATCCAATTTACAACAAAAGGAAATCAAGAGATAGAGATTTATAATGCCATCGGTCAAAAACTATTGTGTAAAACTTCAGTTGAAGGCTTGAACTCCATTGGCGTTTCTGCTCATGGGTTGGTTATTGTGAAAGTTGGAAACTATTCTCAAAAGATAGTTTTATAAGTGATGGTTTTTCAGATTGAATTACAGAAGGTAGTAAAAAAGATAGTGTGTGTTGGAAAGTGTCCTGCAAAAGTTTTTGTCAGGACACTTTTAAACTAAACTTATATTTCAGCAAATACCAAATTCAAATACCTTTCAAATTTTATCAATCTTCTTTGAGCAAATTACATAAATTTTTAAACCATGAAAAATCACATACAATTAAATATTACTCTTCTGTTTTTTTGTTCTGTGTTTTCCATTATAAATGCTCAACAAGCTGACTGTTCGATGACCGGCTTATTAGTTGATTATAAAACCACTCCTACGGGCATTTTTGCAGGCACTCCTACAAGAACCATTTGTCAACTTCCGGGATTTTATGAAAGTAAACCGAATATTTCAACCAATATATACGGCAGTCGCATAGACAAACAAACTACTGCTACCGGTTATTACTATGTCAAACAAATTAATGGTCGGTGGTGGGTTGTCGATCCTCAAGGTTATTTGAGTATTTGTCGGGCAGTGAATTGCATTGCTAAAGGAAGTGGAACCACCTCAACAACAGCCTATTTAACATTATATGCCAATAGTAGTGTAAATTGGATGAACAGTACCAAACAAATGCTAAATGATAATGGCTTTTATTGTGCAGGGGCATGGTCGGATATTAGCAATATCAAAAACAACCCTAACCAATCAACAAAACCTCTAGCATACACCATTATTCTGAATCTGATGAGTGGTTACGCTTCTACACGGGCATATCAGCAAGCCGGCCACATGGGCTATCCGAACAATGCTATTTTCGTATTTGAAAGTGCTTTTGCTACGTATTGTGATACTCAGGCACAAGCTTTAGCTGCGAATAAATCAGATGCGAATCTTTTCGGTTATTTTACCGATAATGAATTGCCATTTTATATCAATAATCTGAATGGATTTCTGGCTATCGGCAAAACATCGCCTACCGACGAAAATTACCTGGCAACAAAGAGTTGGCTTACTAACAATGGATATACAGCTGCCGATACTACCAACGTTGATGTTCAAGGCAAGTTTTTAGCTTTTGTAGCTAAAACGTATTATTCGACCGTGTTTAATGCCATCAAAAAATACGATCCAAATCACATGGTTATTGGTTCGCGTGTAAACCAAACCGACACACGTAACAACAGTTACTTTATGCAAGCAGTGGGGTCATATGTCGATTTGTTCTCAGCGAATTTGTACAGTACATGGACTCCGAGCATTTCAAGTAGTGTTAATTGGGGGACAAATCTAAGTAAACCATTTATTGTAAGTGAGTTTTATACTAAGGGAAGCGATGTTGGATATGGTAATACCGGTGGAGCAGGCTGGATTGTTAGAACTCAATTAGACCGTGGATATGAATATCAGAATTTTGTACTTTCGTTACTGGAGTCGAAATACTGTGTGGGTTGGCATTGGTTCAAATACATGGATAATGATTCAACAGTGGTGGCAGACCCTTCGAATATTGATGCCAATAAGGGTATTGTAAACCTTGCGTATGTTCCTTATTCTGCCATGACAGATAAGATGAAAGAGCTGAATCTGAAAGTGTATAACCTGATTGATTATTTTGATCAACAACCTACCCCAACAACTCTTTATCCCGAAGCCGATGCGTATTATAAAGGAAGTGTTTGGTATGGCACAGATGACAGATTAGGCATCAAAAATACTACCGCCGGTTCAAGTGTTTACCGGGAAACATTTCTTCGGTTTGATTTAACCGGTCAGACTTCCAACATCGGTTTTGCAAATCTGCATCTCTCTGTACTGTCATCTGCCGAAGGCGGAATTAATTACAAAGCCGAAATATGTGGCGATAACTGGACGGAAAATGTGACTCCACCAAGCCATCCTGCAGCTTCTTCCGAAATTGGTCGTTGGGTAAACAGTATTGATCCAAACATGGATGTAAAATCTGTCCTGGTTTCCAAAATTAATGCAAGCAGTACTAAATTGTCGATTAAGCTATCCGGCATTGACATGTCCACCATGTTTTTGGAGTATGCATCCCGTGAAAACACCTCGGTTGCATTACGACCTCATATCGATATTTCTCAAACTCTTGCCGGTCCGATTACAGCGACAAATCTGGTAGATTTGTTTATTCAAAATTACCGGCTCTCAACGTTTAATCCTGATACCTTAAATTATAAAATTACACTAGCGACAAGCACAACTACAAATCCTTCTATTCTCTATACTAAGGCAAACAATTCCATGACAGTTGTTATAGATGGTCCTGTAAATGTGTCATCAAACTCAGTTGCTGACAGAACTGCCACGCTTTATACTACTTCAGCAGACGGATTGCAACACCTGACTTATACTCTGGTTTTTGATAAAGTTCTTACGCAGATTACTACGGTAACTGATTCAATTAAGAATAAAAACGGAATATCCTGTTACCCAAATCCAATTGATGGAAACAGTATTCTGAATGTTGAAAGTCTGACTAAAAACACAAGGGAAAACATTTTGACTGTAGCTGATATTAGTGGCAAATTAATTATCCAAACGTCATTCTATGGTTCAAAATACAAACTGCAGTTGCCGAATATTGAATCAGGGATGTATCTGGCGTATTTAAGCAATTCAAACGGACGGTTTGTCGAAAAATTAATGGTTCGATAGGCTTTGAAAATAAAAGCAGTTATTAAAATATCAATAATTAAACAAATGAAGAAACTAATTCTCTTATTCCTCCTTTTCGGACTTGTTCAGGCAGGAATTCTAAGTGCAGCTCCAAAAATCATCCTGAAATTGGATGATCTGAGAATTAGCAAAAACGGAAGTGTATCTTCTGCTACGCTCGAGTACCTGAAACAGAAAGGTGTCAAAGCCGGATTTGGAATCATAGCCAATGGTATCGATGAGACTGCCTTATCTTTTTTGACCCCCTATATAAACGCAACGAATGCCAAAGGAGAAAAACTCTTTGAATTCTGGCATCATGGTTATGACCACAAAAACCCTGAGTTCAAAGCCACCGGCTATGACTATCAAAAGCATCATTTCGAAAAAGCTGATTCTTTGTTTGAAAACAGTTTGGGAATAAAAATGCACTCTTTTGGTGCTCCGTTTAATGCCAGTGATAGTATAACGATTCGGGTAATGTCTGAAAACCCAAAATACAAAGTGATTATGTTGGGCAGTATAAAACCGGCACTTTCTTCAGGCATACTGAATTTAAACCAACGGGTAAATTTGGAGTTGTCGCCCGGTGTGCCCGATTCGGCTTATTTTGTGACTAATTATCTGGCAAGTAAATCGAAATATTCTAATTATATGATTGTGCAGGCGCATCCTCCCTATTTTAAACCGGAGCGTTTGGATGAATTCAAAAAAGTAATTGAATTCCTGATCAGCGAAGGATGTGAATTTGTATTGCCTTATGAGTATTACAAAACTACAATTGCAAATCCAGAAAAAAAATAGAAATCTAATAAATTTTAAAAACATGCAATTCAATTTCAAATCTCTCGCACTTGCTCTCTCACTTTCATTTGCCGGAATTACTCAGGCCAATGTTCATTTACCCGCCATTTTCGGCGACCACATGGTATTGCAACGCAATGCTACGGTGACGATTTGGGGAAAAGCTGATCCAATGGAAGCCATTACCGTAAAAACTACTTTTTCTAACCAACAAGCTGTTACAGCTGCCGACAGCAATGGTAACTGGCAGGCAAAACTGAACACAAAAGATGCAGGTGGACCTTACGAAGTCTCAATAAAAGGTAAGAACGGAGTTAAGCTGAAAGATGTATATCTGGGCGAAGTGTGGCTTTCTTCCGGCCAGTCAAATATGGAATTTTATGTGGATAGTACAAGTGCCTCTTACAGTGGTGATGTAAACTTTCGGAAGGAACTCGATGCAGCTGATTTACCGCTTATTCGCATCTTTAAAGTAACCAGAACATTTGCCAGTACACCAAAAGAAGATTGTGCCGGATCGTGGGAAGTTTGTTCTCCGATTTCAATTAAAAAATTCTCTGCAGTTTCTTATTTCTTTATCAAAAACCTCTACGAAAAGTTGCATATTCCTGTAGCTATTGTCAACGCCTCGTGGGGCGGTACCAACATTGACTCCTGGATGCGACCGATTGATTTAGACGGTTTTGCTACACGTACAAGCCGACTTAAACGCATGCAAAATGACACCGTAAAAATTGACCAAACCTATCCTTCATCGCTGTACAATGGTATGATTGCGCCACTAGTTAAATTCAATTTCAAAGGAGTAATTTGGTATCAGGGAGAAAATAATGTACATACTTGTTTTGAATATGACAAGTTATTCAAAAATCAAATCAACGGTTGGCGCGAAGTGTGGCAGAATGCTGACATGCCGTTTTTGTTTGTTCAGATTGCGCCATACAATTATTTAAGTCGTCCGTGGTTTAAAGGAAACGCAAAATCGCTGGGTTTAATGGTTGAAAAACAAACCTCTGTTTTAACCCTTAAAAATACCGGAATGGCTCGTACCGGAGATTTAGGCGACACCATCAATATTCATCCCCGGAAAAAGCAGGAAGTTGGCAAACGATTAAGCATGCTGGCATTAGCCAATGTGTACGAAAAACCCGATAAAAGCTATATTTATCCTGATTTTTCAGGCATTAGTATTGAAGAAAAAAACGTGAAAGTGAAATTCGAAAATGCCACCGATGGATTAATCATAAAAGGAAACACCCTGACTGGTTTTGAACTAGCCGGAGCGGATAAAGTTTTTTACCCTGCTAAAGCCACTATCGACCATCAAACCGTTATCGTATCATCTCCCTCGGTTGACGCACCGGTTGCATTGAGGTATTGCTTTAAAAATACAGGAGTTGTCAACTTATTCAATCGAAATAATTTACCCGCACTCCCTTTCCGAACTGACAATTGGGATTTATAACTTACTCAACAATAATTCTAAAAAAAGAACACAATGAAAAAAATCAAAATTGCACTTATGGTTGCTTTAGTAGCTCCCATGTCGTTGTTTTCACAAACAACACTCAGTCCAACAGCTGATACCTATGTTGCTAAAACGTATGGTAATGAAGCTTCAGCTAACGAAACCAGAGGAAATGCAAAATTGCTTTCCAGTTACCGAAATCCTGCGACAAAGAACGTTTGGTGGAGTATTATTTACCTGAAGTTTGACCTAAAAGGAATTACCTCTGCATCGAATGTGAAACTTAAGTTATATGGAAAGGCAGAGCAATCTCGTGGACTTGATGTATATACTACTGCGTTGACAAGCTGGTCGGAAGAAACTCTGTCGTTCAATAATGCTGATGCTGAAGTCGGTGTAATTTCTGCAAGTCCGGTGGCAACATTAGATGTTGTGGCTGCTTCTACCGGTCAATATTACGAATGGGATGTTTCTGAGGCGGTTCTCGCAGCAATAAAAAAAGGAGAAACAGCTATTTCATTCCGGGTTCAGGATCGTTATGCCGTGAAAAATGAAAAAGGTGCAGGAGTACTCATTCAATTCCAATCGAAAGAAAGTCCTTATGGCAAAAAACCACAATTGGTTATTCAGACTAAATAATCTTATCTTTGACGGTTTAATTTAAATTTATTATTTCCAATTTACACTTCACAGCCCTTTCTGTTTTTAAAGATTGGGCTGTAGCTTTTAAATGAAATTTGTATGAGAAAAATCAAGACATCATTATTACTGGCCATTTTTATACCGGTAATTTTGTTCTCCCAAACAAATAATTTACCTGATGGTGATGTAAATATCATCAACGCTTCGGTAGCAACAGTTAGCGGAAAAGATTCGCTTTTTTCTAATGACAAAAATCAAAGGTTGGACAATCCTTCCGATACCCGTTTGGAAAGCCTTTCACTCGGTAAAGTAAAGCTGGATAATTTCAAAAATGATTCCTATAATTACCGTTATTATTTACCGTATTCGGCTATTTCAGCCCTCGAAATCAGTGCGCTGAGTTTTAATCCGAAAGCAAAGATTACAGTTTTAGAACCTTCCAATATCAAAGGAAGTTTGAAAGAAAGAACGGCACTTATAAAAGTTACTTCGCAGGATGGTTCAAACACCAAAACCTATTCGGTAGTGTTTGAAATTCTTCCAAAGCTTGATATTTTTCTGGCACTGGGACAATCCAATATGGCCGGCAGAGGCAAAATGACTTCTGCTGATACGACGGCTATCGAGAATGTGTACTTGCTTACTCCGGGGGGAAACCTGGAAATTGCCTCGAATCCATTAAACAAATATTCATCGATTCGGAAGGCACTGGCCATGCAGCAAATGAGCCCCAGTTGTTCGTTTGTGAAAATGATCAGGGACCGCACAGGACATAAAATTGGCTTAATGCAAAACGCCCGGGGCGGTTCAGCCATCGAATCATGGACAAAAGGAAATCCCGACAAATACTACGACGAAGCCCTGCGCAGAGCATTGGAGATACAAAAATTTGGCGAAATAAAAGGCATCATCTGGCATCAGGGCGAAAGCAATATGAGAGACCCTGAAGGCTATAAGGCAAAGCTGGCCAAACTGGTACGCGACTTACGAACCGATTTAAACCTGCCAAATCTGTTTTTCATTGCGGGCGAGATTAATCAATGGTCGGGTGGTTCATCAGGTTTCAATGCCATGATACAAACCATTTCAACATTTGTTCCTGAATCCGACTGGGTTAGTTCTGAAGGATTAACTCCCTTGATTGATAAGAAAGATCCTCATTTCGATGCCACCAGTGTAAAACTTCTGGGTGAACGTTATGCTGAAAAAGTATTAAAACAGGTTTATAAAATCTCTCCAAAATCAAAATAAGAAAGCTCTATTAGTATTAATTTGTGCTTATAATGCGAATCGGGACGTGTAAAAACACCGGTTCGCATGATTTATTTTTTATAGGCATCATGCTATTAAATAATTGATATTCAGTACACATAAACCTTTTTAAGCAACCATATTTATGCTAATTGATAAAGGTAAAACAGATAAACCAGAAATCAAAGATTTAAAACCAAAAATTAAAAACCAGAACTCAAATAATCCTACAAATTTGCAAACTGAATCATTCACTTTTTTGAGTGGATTTAATTACGTCAACTTTTAAACATCTTGAAATCAAATTATTATGAAATCAAAAAAAATTACTTCGTTTTTAAAATTCAGACTTGTCAGATTGACAGCCTTGACGGCTTTATTTAGCTGTTTCGTATTCTCAACCTATGGAACAGCCATTACATGGAGTGGTAGTGGAAGCGACCAAAAATGGAGCAACACTGCCAACTGGACAGGTAGCGTACTTCCCGGAACTGCTGACGTTGCTACTATCCCAGCAGGTTTTACAGTGATAGTGGATGTAACACCAGTTTCAGCGGTAAATAAACTTTTTGTTTATGGTACTTTGACAGTAAATTCGGGTGCAATTTTGACTGTAAACCAAACGACGTCTTCAGGCACTTCTGTTCTTGAAATTGGTGGTGGTACAGTTAATAATAACGGAACGATTAATATTACTAATGCTCTTTCGGCCGGTTCAAATTCTGGGTTGAGCTTTGTGAATAGCTCTACAAGTATTCCTGGTGATGGAACATTTACCAATGCCGGCACTTTATCTATTACCACTTCTGCAGGAACCGGTGCGTGCGTCAATTTCAATCAAACTACCGGTGGAATTGCCTCTTTTAATATGGGTAACAGCGGGGTGACTCTTACACCGGCAGCTACAAAAGCTATATTTAATCATAATGCAGGTAATGCTCAAATCGGAGGCACGTTAAATATAGGTAATTCAACTCCAACATATTTAAGTCCTAAATTAATAAATGTAACTGCAGGTAATTTGACTTTGCTCCCCACAGCAACTATCAACGCCTACCTTACAGTTACAACCTCCAATATTTCTATTGGAGCTGCTACAGGTGTTACTTCTTCATTAACAAACAATGGAGTTTTGAACTTACATCTAGGCGGAACAGCTACCAATAATCTCTTTTCGTTATCACCATTGGGTACGGGAGCAACTACAAGCGTAACTTTTACAAATGCAGGTACAATAAATATTGATGGTGCATACACTTCTGGTAGCTATGGAGTTTTCGCATGCCAGGGGGCAGATGCATTGGCACAAATGACGATTAATAACACAGGTACAATTTCGGATACCCATTCTGGTGCACCATCCATCTATTCTTTTAGTGCAACATCGGCAATTAGGTTACATACATTTAATAATTATGGAACAATGTCACTTTCAACAAGTACGACATTAGGATGCGCAGCAACACTAAATAATTACAGTGGTGGCTATGTGTATATGAGGTCATCACTTTCAGGGTCAGCTGCTGGAACACCTGCAGGGGCACCAGGATCTATTGTTAATAATTATGCGGGTGGGGTATTTAACTTTGATGCAACAACCATAACATCAACAGTTACCAATACAGTATCATTTAGAAACTATGGAACAGTAATTGGTAGAGGGGCTTTCTTAACAGGGACCTACGTTCCCGAATCGGGCGGAATCATAGCTCCGGGAAATACAAATAATACAACGGGTACTGCCGGTACGAATGCAGGCACTATGGTTCCTTATGGGCAATTCACTATTAATGGATCGCCATTGGATTTCAGCAATAATACCTTTGTGATAAAAGTGAATGGAACAACCGCAGGAACAAATTTCGATCAGGTTACTAATAGTACAGCGTCAGCTGCAATTACGTTGACCGGAGCTAATTTTATTCTTACTAAACAAGCAAGTTACACGGCAGCTGTTAGTGCTTTTAATGCTACCAATGCATCTGCAACAATAACAGGTACAGCAACTGCATCAGGTGATAACGGATTTGCTTTGACAAAATCAGCTGGTGTTGTTACCGCTACATGGACAACAGGACAATCTGCCATTGCACCATCAATTATTACTCCCGCACCAACAACTATTGCAGCTACAAGCGCATTATTCAATGGAAACTTGACAAATGATGGTGGAGCTTCAATAATTGCACGTGGTTTCTGTTATAAGACAGCCACGGGTGTTGCCATTACAGACAATCAAACGGCTGAAGGGGGTACAGCAGTAGGAACTTACTCAAGATCATTTTCATCTTTGTTGCCCAATACTCAATATTTCTACAAAGGATATGCTACCAACTCAGTTGGTACAACTTTAAGCGCAACAGAGCTTAGTTTTTATACTTTGGCGAATGTACCTGCTGCTCCTACGGTAGCTACTGCTTCCTCTACCACTATTAATGTAACTATAAATGAAAATAACAATTCTGCCACCACCACTTTTGCCATTATGGCAAATGGTCAATATGTACAGGCTGATGGAAGCTTAAATACGAATCCTGTTTGGCAAACAAAAGCAATATGGGGCAGCCCAAAACTGGTTACCGTAACCACAGGTATATCCTATGTCTTTAAAATAAAAGCGAAGAATGGTGCAGGTGTAGAAACTGCCTTTGGTACTCCCACACCTGCAATTACAACAAATGCAGTGACAGCTATTGCAGCTACAACTGCTACAGGTAATGGCAATCTGGTAGACCTTGGCAATCCTGCTTTTACAAATTATGGTATTTGTTGGAAAACATCAGCGGGTGCTTCTATTAGTGATTATGTTACTAACATCACTTCTCCTTTAGCAATAGGGGCATTTGGGACATCATTAACAGGTTTGACTCCAAATACAACCTATTATGCAAATGCCTATGCAACAAATTCAGTCGGAACAACTTACGGTACAGAGGTCAGTTTCCTTACTCTTGCAGCCGCCCCAGCTGCACCTACAGTGGGTGGAATAACAGCAACAAGTGTAAATATCGCCATAAATGAAAACGGTAATCCAGCAACAACAACATTCGCGATTAAAGAAAATAATTCAGGGTTTTATGTTCAGGATGATGGAACAGTTACAGTAACAACTAATGTATGGCATACAAAAGCCGATTGGGGAACTAAAACAGTAACCGGCCTTACTGCTAATACCAGCTATACCTTTCTTGCAAAAGCGCAAAATAGTGCATCGGCAACTGTTTTTGGTGCAACCACTATTGTGGCAACCTTGCCTCTTGCACCAACCAGTACAGCTGCTAGTGCTATCACAAGTGCTGGTTTTACAGCTAATTGGACTGCTCCTACACAAGGTGCCGTAACATTCACATATACTTTGGAATATGGTACTATTTCTGATTTATCGTCCGGCACAACAGTAGTATCCGGTATAGCAAGTACTAATCTTAGTAATGCCATTACAGGTTTATTGCCAGGAACAACCTATTATTATCATATTTTGTCATCAAATGCATCTGGTGTAAGTAGTTATTCTACAATACAATCGGTAACAACCAATCATGTTACACCTACTGTTGGAACGTATAGCTATAATGGAAACCCTCAGGGTCCAACTGCTGCAACCAATAACGGTACCGGTACAAGTTATACTTTCAGTTATGCAAGTCAGGATGGTACAACTTACCCTGCCAGTTCAACTTTACCAACAGCTGCAGGTAGTTATTATGTAACAGCTACGGTTGACGCCAATGGAAATTATGCCTCGGCAAGTTCGGTAGCTACAGCATTTACAATTGTTCAGGCCCCAATAACTATTACTGCTAATAACGCCAATAAAACTTATGGCTCAAGCTTGAGTTCACCAATTTCCGGCTCTTCGTCTTTTACAATTACTAGCGGTTCATTAAAGAATGGGGAAACAATAAGTAGTTTCACTAAAACTTTCGGAGCTGGAGCCATTGCTGCGACAGATGCTGTGGGAAGCACTTCTACTATTACTATGTCAGCACCAGTTGGTGCTAATAACTTTTCAACAAGCAATTATAACATTTCGTATGTTGCCGGAACATTAACGGTTACAGCTGCCCCACTTACTATTACCGGCTTATCAGGTGTAAACAAAATATTTGATAGCTCAACTACAGCTTCGTTAAGTGGAACACCAGCTTATAGTGGTTTAGTAAACAACGAAGTTTTTAGCGTAACAGGAACTCCAATTGCCAACTTTGCTGATGCAACAATTGGAATTGGTAAAGCAATAACAGTAACCGGTTATACTCCACCTTCTACTAATTACAGCCTCACCCAACCAACCGGTTTAACAGCAGATATTGTATCTTCTACACAGAATTTTACGAGTAATAAAACCGAAACTGCCATTGTAGGTACAACCGCCGATATAACATTGTCGGGAGTTGGAACAACGCTGAGCATTGGTGGAAATAAAACGGTAAATAGCATGACCGTAAATGCAGGTTCAAAACTTGATTTTACAGGTGCTAACACACTTTCCATCACCGGAGATTTACTATTGAAAGCTGATTTGTCGAATTCATTCAGTGCCAATATTGGTAGCGGAACGTTGGCTGTAACAGGGGCTATCAAATACTTGCGAACCATTGATGCTTCGAAATGGTATTTCATTGCATTCCCTTCGGATGTAACTATTGCCCAGATAACGGCCGACCAGACTTTAGGAACATTGGGAACAGATTGGTTTATCAAGTATTACGATGGCGCAAAACGGGGAACGTATGGCACCGGTTCAAACTGGACTTCCATTACAGCTGCCGATGTAACTGCCACACCAAGCTTGAAACTCAATAAATACCAGGGTTATATCTTTGGATTAGCAAACGGAAAACCGACTACTGAATTATCCTTTCCGCTTGATAAAACGGTGGTTTCAACTGAACCTAGTGCCAGAAGTATAGCAATAGCTGAAAATGCCGGTGCAGCTTCGGTGACAAATCATGGTTGGAATCTGATCGGTCAACCATATTTGAGCAATTACGTGGAATGTAATACCACAGGTACATTCAACATTTACGTTTCGGATGGTGTAAGCACTTATACTCCTTACACGCAAGCTACCTTACCAACCCTGAATCCTATGTCGGCTTATTTTATTCAAGCCAGTACCGCACTTGCCGGAACGGGAATAACGTTCAATACTGCCGGACGTCAATCCATTCGGAGTGTAGTGGCAACAGATTATTCAGCAGATAAAGTACAACTCAATTTCACCAGTTCTACAGGAACAGATTATACTTTGTTGACCATGGATAATAATTTGACCTCAGCTTATGAAATTGGGTACGATTTGGAAAAATGGATAGGAACAGGAACGGATAAGCCGCAAGTTTACACCCAACTTAATGGAATCAATTATGCGTTCAATGCCTTGCCGATGAACGATGTAAGCAATCTTCCTGTAGGTTTCTATACCAAAACCGCCGGAACAACCACTATCAGTGCCAATGCTGCTCAAGCATCCGGTTTATCGAGATTGTTACTTACCGACAACAGCACAAGTCCTGTCACAGTTACCGACTTATTGACTTCCGATTATAGCTTCAACGCCTCGGCCGGAACGGATAATGCACGCTTTGTACTCACTGCTCAACGCATCACCACAGAAAATATCATTGAAACCGATACCGGAGGACCAACGCTATTCATTAATAATTCAAAATTGATAATTAATAAGTTAGATACAAAAGCCACGGTTAGGGTAATTGATGCAATTGGACGAATGTTAACCTTTAAAGTCAACAATAACAGTTCGCTGGAAATATCGCTTCCAATGGTGGGTATGTATTCGGTTCAAATTGAATCGGGATCTAAAAGTTGGATACGAAAGATTGTAAATCGCTAAAGAATTTCCAATTTTAAAGAGAACCAGGAAATAGTAAATAGTAACTGAATAATTCACACAGAATATCATGAACAACACAACACAAAAACAACCATACAGCACTCCAACCATTGAACGTATTAGCCTTGATAATGAAATTTCATTAATACTCGAATCTGGAGATCCGGGCGACCCTTCAGGTGGCGATCCAAATGCTTCTTTAATAGCTCCGGAATACTTTAATAATGAACCGTTTAAATCAAATTTTGGATAAAATGAATTTATGTTCACTCTGATAAATAGTTTCTTTTGTTTAAATTAATTATAATAATCCGTATGTAACATTCTATATTAGTGTTTTGTATTATGTGTTTAACTTCCGAGAAAAAAAATCATTTATTT
>Ga0214228_1000122_pt1 | contig 25412 bp, 31 predicted proteins | sample TroBogypolimnion_21_FD_153066 | JGI IMG/M metagenome (GOLD analysis project Ga0214228, IMG submission 153066) | Freshwater microbial communities from Trout Bog Lake, WI - 05NOV2007 hypolimnion | ecosystem: Environmental > Aquatic > Freshwater > Lake > Hypolimnion/Profundal zone | place: Trout... | reverse complement strand
ATATGCTCGATTGCTGCTCATTTACCGGTTCTCATTAATTTGTTCCAACCAGCATGGCTGGAGACCAGAATGACCAGGCTTAGGCGAAACATGAACGCTCATCATTTCAGTATGGCTTGGTCAGCATCAAAACAAGACTTTCATATAAAGACGGTTACGACCCCGTCTCAATCGCATTTCAATACAACCCCATGTTCGTGGGAGGGGGCGTCACTCATTTTATTTGAAGCGGGAAACAAGACGGTCAAGAGCATCGTGCATTTCCTTCCATCTTTTTTCCGTGCCAGTTCTCAAATCCTCCCAAGTGTCTTCTGAACGGTGCCGTAATTCTTTAATCTTCGTATTCGCAGAAGCTCTCTTCTCGGCAAGAACGGCGATCTGCTTTTCGATATCAGCCCGAATCTCTGCTTTTGCCTTTTTTGCCTTTGCCTGCAGTTTTTCAAATTTGGCATCCCACTCTTTTACTTGTTCTTCAAGCCTCTTCTGAAAAGCTTTTCTGGTGCTCGCTCCTTCCTGGTGTGCATCTGATCGCTGCGCAAGAATGCGGTCGATTTCGGCTTCGGCATCCAACCAGTCGTTTGCAACATTGCCTCCGGTAAAACCCCTTTTTTCGGCACGAAAATAAGCCGCTTCGGCAATCATTTTATAGCGCTGTTCCGGGGTAACTGAGCTGTTCTTCACGGTATCCATAGGTACGACTCCTTTCATTAAGAATATGGGGTGCGCCTCCAATTTACATCCGTCTGCCCCTGAAAAGGGTGCTATCATAAAGGCTTCATCTTATTTCAAAGGATAAAGTAAGTCCAAGTCCATATATTTCCAGTCCAGCTTACAGTTCAAAATTATCAGACCTGGGATATCAGCCCCCTACCGCTTGAGTTGACCAGTGTCATACATTGCCTCAATATCGAGGGCGGGCACTGCTACCGAGACATACACGAGCCTCTCAGTCCCTAGATTTTCGACAGCGTGCTCTGCGTTGGAGGGGACGTAGACGAGATCTCCCGCCTTTACGTCCGCAATTTCTGAGCCGACCTTTATTCTGCCTTGCCCCTCCACAACGACGTAGGCCTGTTCCGGCACATGGTTATGGGGTTGCTGCGCGGAGCCGGGTTCGACTATGACCCAGGCTATTGCCAGGTTGGCGCTTGACGTGTCACCGGACTGAAGCAGTATGTGCGATACCAGGCCGGGACGAATTCGTTTTGGTGATTCAGAAAGACCTTTCTTAAACATTGCATCCTCCTCAAGTTCAGAACATTATCATATCAGATCAAAGGGTTAATCAAATTTATGTAACGTTTTGGTGCCACTGTGCCTCAACCCCACGTTTGAATCAGGTTGTGCGTTTGCGTTTCTGCTTGCAGTCGTACTGCTTAAAAAAATCATTTTACATATTTCGGAAGTGCTCTTTCTCTCAAGGTCTTGTTTTGATGCTGGCTATGCCATACTGAAATGACAAGCAAAGAAGGATTATGGGACGGTTTCATGGTGATGTGCCTCACTCTTGTGTATCACCACCTCCGTAAACAAAAAAAGGGATTTTGTAAGCAACCTAAATTGCTAACAAAATCCCTTAAAAATGGTGCGAAGACGAGAACCACTTGCAAATATATTCCTTTATTATACCGTTGTTATCACGCATATAAATATTTAATCCCCACAAACGAACCGACAATGTACCCACATTTGTACCCACTTTTATCTTGGTTATAGTTTTATCAGTTTAATCATTGACGACCTTATTTTTTTCCTCCCCCTTCCCCTGAACTAGCCGTTACAACGTAACAAGTACATAAATACAACAAAATAAGTGTGACCTCTTGATTTCATGTGCCGTCACATTCGATAATTGTGACGGTGAATAATCAATTTATAAAAAATGTATTATCATCAATAGAGGCAGGATAGCCAAGACCAATAGAGGCATGCAACCGGAATTACGATGTTTATTGCCAATTTTATTATTTATGTCTTCGAAAACCATATAATCAAGTGTATCGTCTCTATTGGGTTCACTGTCATTCTTGTACATCATAGGACTCCTATGTAGAAAGTTATTTAACATAAACCTTTATTTTACGTTTTTTCAGCCAGTTAAAAAGGTTCGGAAGGGAAGTTTTATACCTTCGGGCTATAAACGCCTTTGTGGCTCCATTCTTCAACAGGGCAACAATTTCCTCTTGATACTCATCTAGCCTGCTTTTGCCTGGACCTTTCGGCCTGCCGAGTACAACACCAGCCGCCTTTCTTGCTCTCAAGCCCTCTTTCGTCCGTTCACTGATCAAGTCTCTTTCAATTTCAGCAATCATGGCTAACATGGTCAGAACTATTTTACTCTCCATTGATCCATTCAGTGTCCAGGCTCCCTTGACGGCATGAACAGCTATCCCGTTCTCCTTGGCCAGTTTCATGATTTCAAGAATCTGCAGAGTAGACCTCCCCAGCCTTGATAACTCTGACACTATGATAGCATCGCCCTTTTCCAGGGTATCGAATGTCTCACCTAGTTTTCTCTTCCTCCAGTCTTTCACACCGGAGACTTTCTCCTCCACCCACTCGACGTTTCCCAGTAGCTTTTCATTTGCCAGCTTTAAAATATCTGCCTTATTCTTTTCAAGGTCCTGGTCAGCAGTTGACACCCTCAAGTATCCGATTGTTCGAGACATATTTTCCTCCAAAAAAGTTAAAATTTCATATAAACGTCTATATCTGATTTAGAGATAGCATTAACGAAATATATAAGTCAATCGTTAAAACGATATTAAACGTAAATATATATCGAACGTTAAAAGTATATTGTTCTCGTTGCTCCAATTACCAATTTGTAATATAATTACGCGTAATATAGAGATATAAACAATTTATATGCAAGAGAGTAAGACAAATGGAAAATGAAAATGATAACATAAATAATCCCTTGTGTGGGTGTGGCTGTGGCAAGCCCGTAAAGAAACGGCGAGGAGGTGCCTTCAATGCATTCCTGGTTGGACACAACACCAAGCACAGCAACGCAACCAGCTCGTCAGCAAACGTGCATTTTAGTCGTTTTAAGCCTGGAAACAAGTTTGGGAAGGGTAGACCAGTTGGAAGCAAGAACGGCGTCACTTTAGCGGCAGAGAACTTGATTCAAGGTGAAGGCGAGGCGTTAAGCAGGAAACTTATTGAATTGGCCCTGGACGGCAATGTTGCTTGTCTCAAGACGGCAATAGAGCGGCTGGTGCCAGTATGCAAGAGCAAACCGATAAGCCTGCCCGATATGCCGAGGATTGATAGCATTGCCAATGCTTCCAAATTGACGGGGTACGTCTTGAATGCAGTGGCTGAGGGTAAGGTGTCGCCAGTTGAAGGTGACATTATTAGCCGTTCCTGCGAGAGACACATCAAGGCTCTTGAGGTCCGGGACATTGAGCAGCGGCTTATTGAACTTGAAAGTCGTATGGCCGAAAGGTGATGGTTGCAGTATGACTGTAAGAACTTTCCGGCTCGGACGCCCCTTCGACCCTTTTTTTAAACAAGCCGGGGGTGGTCCCCTTACTGTGACTGTCTCGGCCAGAATTATCAAGCCAGGAATATTTTCTGATTTGTTTGTACTCAAATTTAAAATGATGGAGTTGGTATGAGCAACTTTCAAACGATAAAAAATTCATTGAAAAAACTCGAATCAAAACAGCTGAGTACGGAGAAGGTGCCAGGTTGTGGAGTAATATATAAGGACGAATATGACAAAATGACATTCGATGATGAGCCATACCAGGAAGGAAAGGCAAGAGTTGGTTACTTGGTTGTCCCCAGGAAATTGTCGATGGAAGAGTGGGACCGTGAAAATGGGTAATACTGTTTTTGTGAGGGGATGATAACAGTTCGTTGAACCATAGGCGGCTAGTAAATTCCGCTATTCCGGATAGGTTTTCCGGGCAATAGGTTCACAAATAGAGCCAGATAGCATCGTATGATTGTATCAAAGAGAATAACCTCATGATATTTATGTATAACAAAGTGCTGGTCTAAATATTGCATTTTCAAAAATGAGACTTCGGTTCTATTGCAATGTGCGTTGATAACCATACTTATTTTAACAATTCATGTGGGGGGATGGATAAATGAAAAAAACACTTTTAGCAGGAATTGCGACCGGATTAACACTGGTGACGGCGATATATGCAGATGCCGCGCTAACCACTTACGCAGATTGGACTTCCTTCAATGATGCAGCAGGAAGCACCTCGTCAATCGACTTTGCGGCACTGGAGACGCCGGGATCAGACACCTATTTCGGCAACTCATTGACTATAGGTGACGTTACATTCAACCAAGAGGATTCTAGGCTTTTTGTGTTTAGTCCGGAAGTTTATCCAACACATGGAATTTCCAGTAATTATGTTAATAATAACGACGGTCCCCATGGCACTTTGGTCATAAATTTTTCTTCGACCGTATTCGCCGTTGGGATGGATATAGGCTGGCTATTTCAGTGGGGGGCCGCTCCCGGAGGTACAATGAATTTCACCTTGAATAATGGTGATTCATTTACCACCTCCGTAGACGGTCCATTGGCCTATACATACACGCCTTTCGGTTTTGTCGGATTCAGTTCAGACATTGGTTTTTCGTCAATTACAATTAATGACCCAAGTGACAGTGTGATGATTGCCGACCTTGAATACGCATCAACATCAACATCAACATCAAGTTCAGTTCCAGAGCCAGCAACCATGGTCCTCTTCGGTGCTGGCTTAGTCGGTCTTGCTGGAGTTGCCAGGAGAAAGAAAGCCTGATCTATTCCGGTTTATCGGAAAAACAAGGCAGGGTTATTCATTTGGCTCTGCCTTTTATTTGCTTCTTTTAAAAACAGAGTTAGTTCCACTTCATCTGACACTCTCAAGTGGTCCATTGGCCTTCCCGTTTTCCCTTCCTATATTTCACTTCTTTACTCGTTGCGCCAACAACTTTCATGCGCTATAATATAATGATATTACGAGATATAGTTTATTGCAGGCAAGGAGAACAGGCTAATGGAAAACGAAAACAATACCCCCCCCCACACCCTCTGTGTGGCTGTGGTTGCGGCTCCCCTGTCAAAAAGCGGCGCAATGGCTCCTTCAACGCATTCATAGTCGGGCATAACCCGAAGTATAGCAAGCAAGACAGCTCGACAACAAACGGGCATTCCAGTCGTTTTCAGGCTGGTAACACCTATGGCAAAGGTCGTCCAGTTGGAAGCAAAAATGGAGTAACACTTGCAGTTGAAAACCTCATTCAAGGTGAAGGCGAAGCTCTCAGCAGAAAGCTGATCGAATTAGCCTTGGATGGAAACGTTGCCTGTCTCAAAACTGCCATTGAAAGACTTGTTCCAGTTTGCAAGAGCCGTCCGATAATACTTTCCAATATGCCTAAAATTATAAATATTTCAGAGGCTTCAACACTTACTGGTTACGTGCTTGATGCTGTAGCAGAAGGCAGAATATCACCCATAGATGGCGAAGTCCTCAGCCGTTCATGCGAGCGTCATTTGAAAGCGTTAGAAGTAAGGGACTTGGAACAACGCCTCGCAATCATTGAAAGCCGCATGGTCGATAGGTAACAAACAGCAACGGGGAGCAAAGTACCTGCCGGGGTGGGGGTGGGGGGCCTCGACCCCTTTTTTTTCAAAAGGGGGGCGGGGTCCCCTTCCTGGTTCTATTTTTGCCAGGAAAATTCCGACAGAAATATTTCCTGAGTTGTTATGTACTGTAAATTTATATGAAGGAGACGAGTATGTCAAATTATCAGACTCTGAAAAACTCTCTGAAAAAGCTTGAGACTCAGCAGGAGAAAACCGAGAAGAAGCCCCACTGCGGAGTTATTACTTATGACGAATATGAGAAGCTGACGTTTACCGATGACCGCCCCCATGTGGTCAACGGGACCAACGTCGGTTATTTGCTGGTACCAAGAAAATTAACCCTAGAAGAGTGGGAGGCACTAAACGGCTAACCTGTGCAATGCTCCACACCCTCCATTTACTATAACTGATCAGTCAGAAGTCACTCCTAGGGCTGTATACCCATCCTGCCCATTTTTTCGCGCCTTCAAAAAACCATCCTCTTGATATAACGTAGCATATTAGTATCACTATATCGAAATCGGCATAATATCCTGGTTTTCTAGTATGTTATCATAATCCAAGCGAAATGAATTCTGATTCATCATTCCGAATACTCAACACCTTGAAATTTTAATAGTTGAGTCTGTTTACAACTCACTATACATATTAGGCAGGATGTTTTTTCACCACACCATTTCAAAGGAAGGAGAGGCATGGCAATTCGAATAGGTATTATTCTGCTGCTGGACTTCATTAACGTAAAAGACTGGACAGTCGATGAATGAACTCAAGCAATTCCAGCTAGAGTACAACCTACCATTTTCACTGCATGGGGAGAATACTCACGGTCTTGATTTTATTCGCTTCCGGGACGAAGCCCTGGGATGCTTCATTACAGACGATGACTTCCTGGCAAAGTATTGGCAGAAGCATGACTATGAGGTCTGTTTTAACCGCTTAAAAGCCCTTCAAAAAGAGTGGCATGAAATTATGATAAACGCCAGCAAAGAAGGGGCAAATATTGACACCCTTAATATTACAGCTGAAAGGTCAAAATTCCATTTTGTCAGAACTACCGATCCTTTTGCTCCCTCTATCGGTCCATTTGCTTTTTCGTATGAAAACTTTGAGGACGTCCTTGATTATGCCTTCCTGCACATATTCACATCAGGAATGGGCAAGACGCTCCAACGATTACGAGTTTGCAAGTATGATAGTTGCAATAATTTATTTATATATCATATACATAAGCAATTATTTTGCGGGAATAAATGCAGATACGATTATAATAACCGAGAACATATCAAAAGTGGCTACCTTGCAAGACACCAGGCAAAAGGGAGGGCGGAAAAGCCTCTTACATATCAGAGAAAATAATTTTTATTGCTTGCGTTTATATGATACAGCATAGTGAGACACAGGGCAGGGACGGTACCTTGGGGGCTCTCTTGATTATGTTAAATTTACACTCCCGCACCATCTGCACCGTCACCTGAACATCAATATCCTTTCCCTGTTCCTTGCCACCCCACCTGAGAAGGTCGGTCCTCTGATTAAGTCAATAACTTCTTCCATCGATCTGAGTGGATGAAAAGCTGAGTTTGTCCGATACTAACAAACAAAACACCCATAATCGACAACCGCTACCAGGCAGATTTACCATATACACGATACATTATATGTTTACACAACTTACTGTAGTATATGGTTATTCCATTTACTTGTTTTTCAAAAGGCCTATTTTAGGGATAAGGAATCACCAAAATTTAAACCTTTTCTTGGAGTATGGATATGAAAAACAGTATTTGTTTACCACAGCACCAGAGCACCACCAACAACCGTCCCGCCCAACCTCAACCACATCAACTTTCCCGCCTGCTCCGCCTGCCGGAAGTAAAAGCGCGCGTAGGCTTATCAAGGTCATCCATTTATGCCGGTATTGATTATGGGACTTTTCCGCCCCCCATCCACATTGGCCAGAAAGCCGTTGCATGGGTTGAGTCAGACATCACCGATTGGATCAACGAGAAAATTGCTGATTCAATTAAGGAGGTGGACGCATGAAAAATTCAATTAAAAATGCTGCCTTTGATTGCCTACGCAAAGGAATCTCTGTCATTCCCACCGGTCCTGACAAAAGGCCACTGCTCCGCAGTTGGAAGCAATACCAGGAAAACTCGATGCTCCTTGAAGAAGTAGAACGGTTTTTTACGCACGAATCACGCCTGGCCGCTGTATGTGGTAAAGTCTCAGGAAACCTTGAGTGTCTTGATTTCGACGATCCGTCTGCTATGCAACCTTTTCTAGACCTAATTGATCAGCAGGTGGAGGACCTCAGGAAAGAGTTGTTTCAGGTCCAGACTCCGTCTGGCGGATATCACATCATTTATCGTTGTGAATCAGCCATTCCCGGAAATCAAAAGCTGGCTATGGGCGTTGATGGACTGGTAAGAATTGAGACTAGAGGCGAGGGAGGGTATTTTCTTACATGTCCCTCTCCTGGCTACACGGCTATTCAAGGGGCTCTGATTGACTGCCCCACCATAACTCTAGCACAACGTGAAATTCTAATAGCTTCGGCACGTGCCTTCAATTTACAGTTAGCAAAAACAGAGCAAAAGGAACCGGGAGACTCCACTGGGAAATCATTTGACCATGGCCTGGATATTACGACTTTATTGTTAAAATATGGCTGGAAAAAAGCAGGCAGAACCACCGCTGGCATGGGGTGGACGCGACCCGGAAAAGAAGATGGTGTTTCGGGCGTCCTGCTTGAAACGGGGAATTTTTATGTCTGGACCAGCAACGCGTCACCATTAGAGTCGAACATGTCGTATTCACCTTGGGGGCTATTCACCGCGTATGAAGCGGGCGGCGACTTTTCTCTCTCCGCTCGGATGCTTATTGACCAGGGAATTGCAACAGCAGGTGAAAAAAAAGAACCAGATGAGACTGCCATCAAAAGGTTGGCTGCTCTGCCTTTGCTGGAATTCGACAGAGTTTTGAAGTCTGAGGCAAAGAAACTTGGCGTGCGCCCCGCTATCCTTGATAAAATTGTCCAGGCAGCTCGAAAAGAACAAGAAACGAATGCCGGGATGGTATTTGTTAAGGTTGAACCCTGGCACGAACCGGTTAAGCCTGCGAAATTGTTGAGTGGAATCCGGACCATTATACAGAGGTTTGTTATCTGTTCAAAGGAAACAGCTATAGCTACAACTCTATGGATTTGCATGACTTGGCTGATGGATGTTGTACAGGTGGCACCGTTAGCAGTCATCTATGCCCCAGAGAAACGCTGTGGCAAAACGCTGCTTCTATCTGTCATTGGGAAAATGTCATTCAGACCACTAACCGCCAGTTCTATATCACCGGCAGCATTATACCGTGCAATAGAAGCTTGGCAGCCGACCATGCTAATTGACGAGGCGGATGCCTGTCTGAAGGACAACGAAGAGCTAAGGGGCATCATCAATTCCGGGCACACCAGAGACAGTTCATATGTTATTCGAACCGTTGGTGATGCCTTTACACCGACAAGGTTTAATACATGGAGCGCAAAGGCCATATCAGGTATTGGTCATTTGGCAGCAACTTTGATGGACCGTGCTATTACCCTAAGTCTTAGGCGTAAGCTTCACAATGAGGGAGTTGAGCGACTACGACATGCAGACCCCGAGCTGTTTTCAATCATCGTGTCAAAATTGGCTAGGTTTGCCTGTGATTACAGGGAAGATGTAAGGACTGCACGGCCTGTATTGCCTGAATGCCTTAATGATAGGGCTCAGGACAACTGGGAGCCTCTTCTCGCAATAGCTGATGTGGCAGGAGGGAACTGGCCTAAACTCGCGAGAGATGCTGCACTGAAATTGTCAGGAGAAGCAGACAGTTCATCGACAATTGGTATCGAACTTCTTTCAGATATCAAGGAAGTATTTGATATGAAAGAGGTTATTGGAATCAGTACGGCGGATCTTATTAAAGCCCTAGTAGAGGATGATGAAAAACCCTGGGCAGGATACAATCGAGGCAACCCCATAAAACCACGCCAGGTGTCAAATCGCCTTAAAGAGTACGGCATTAGCAGCAAAACTTTACGCATCGGTGTTATCACCCATAAAGGATACAAACTGGACCAATTTGCTGACGTATTCGCCCGATACCTTAGCGAAAAGCCTTCAGTAGAGGAGGAGACACCTATCGAACCTTCTGAGCCGTTTAGTTTTTTCGGTAACAAAAACGTTTTGTAACGGCACAGCTTTTCAAAAGGTCACACTTATATTATTGTAATTACGTTCTTGTTACCTTGTTACGGCAAAAAGGGTGGGTGGGTATATATTTTTTTACTCACTCACCCTTTTTATTTCCAGGGACAACCCCGGCTTTTAACTCATCAAGGTAGTCTGCCCACCACTGCATCATTTTTATTCTTTCCGGCATATACTCACTACGATGATAAGCAGCCCTTACTTGGTTTCGCTCTCTATGGGCGAGTTGCCGTTCAATTGCGTCAGGGTTAAATCCTTCCTCATTGGCAATAGTTGAAAAAACAGCTCTAAAACCATGGACAGTTGCTGTCCCATGATATCCCATTCGATACATAGCGTAAAGTAATGTGTTCTCACTAAGTTGTTTATTGATTGCTGAACGAATACCAGGAAAGACAAAACCATTATCACCAAAAAGAATTTTTATCCTGTTTAGTATAGCTATTGCCTGATTCGACAATGGAACAGTGTGAGCTACCTTCATTTTCATACGCTCCCCCGGTATTTTCCAAACACAATCATCTAAATCTATTTCGTCCCATGTTGCGCCTCTAACTTCTCCGGTTCGTGCAGCTGTCAAAATAGCAAATTCAAGGGCAAGCTTTGTTGTAATATGAATGTCCGCCGAGTTTAATGTCTGAAGGAATTGTGGCAATTCTTTGGTGCCAATCATAGGATGATGTTGAACTGGTCGCTTTTTAACTATGCCTTTCATTTCAGAAGCTGGATTATATGTTGCCCTTCCGGTCTGGACTGCAAAGCGGAAGACTGCACTCATACGTTGGAGGACTTTCTGTGCTACAACAAGTGCATCTCTTGATTCAATTCTTTTGATAATGTCGAGGACCATGGGTGGATTAATCTGATCAACAGCAATATGGCCAACAAAAGGGAAAACATCGGCATTCAAAGTCTCTAGAACCCCAATAGCGTGACCTCTTGACCAATTCCCCTTTTCACGCTCGTGCCATTCATATGCAATATTTTCAAAGGTGTTGACCGCTGCCAATTTTACTTTCTCTTCTTCGTGCTTAATGGACTGCTTAAGACTTTTGCGCTCTTTGCTTGGGTTTATACCAGACCTGACCTTCTGCCTCATAGCCTGACTTTCAATCCTGGCAGCAAGGAGAGTCATGAGTGGGTACACGCCAATAACAAGAACTGATTCTGTACCCGCAATTTTATACCTGTACCTCCACGTCTTTCTACCTGCAGGGGAAATATGAAGAAACAACCCCTTACCATCATTTAATTTGTATGGACGCTCTATCGGCTTAGCGTTTTTAACCTCAGGATCGGTAAGGGGCATGGCACGGTCTCCAATATGGGTACATAATTTTGTGGGTACGTGGCTCTCAATAAGATATACCCACCGATGTACCCACAATATTCCTGGATGTCAACGCATTTATTTGGACTGCACAGGACAACAAAAAACCCGCAAACCTTTTCAGGCTGCGGGTTTCTGGACTTCTTCGTACTTCCTTGGATGTATAACTGGTGCCGAAGACGAGACTCGAACTCGTACGACCGTGGGTCACTACCCCCTCAAGATAGCGTGTCTACCAATTCCACCACTTCGGCACTCACAATACAATTTTACGGGGTCTTTGATTCCGCTGGCGCTGCCGGTTGCTCCGGCGCAGGCGGATTCCCGGTTGAGGCTTCCTGCTTTGGAAGGGGAGCAGGACTTGCAGTCTCGTTGCTCTCCACCGGTTTTTCTACTTTAACCTTCTGTTTTTTCAACTCATTCATTACCGACCCGGTGCTCGAACTGGATGAATAATAGGCCAGTGAGACCGACGTCAGCATAAACACGATCGCTGCGCCTGTCGTTATCTTATTGAGGAGCGGCAACGGTCCTTCAGTCCCGAACAAGGACTGGCTGGAGCCGCCGAAGGTCGCCCCGATATCCGCACCCTTACCATGCTGCAACAGCACGATAACGATCAAAAAGAGACAAACAATAACATGTATTACTATGAGGAGTGTGACCATTCAGTCGTTAGATCCCACCTGATTCATCGAAAATGAATAATCCGCCCGAATGACTCTGCATTCAGAGCGGCGCCGCCAACTAAGGCGCCATCAATGTCCTGTTGCGCCATAAGAGCGTCAACATTATCCTGCTTAACCGAGCCACCATACAATATTCTCACTTGCTCGGCAATGGTTTTTTCATACATGGCTTCTATCAGTTTCCGAATAAAGGCATGAACCTCCTGGGCCTGTTCCGTGCTGGCAGTTTTTCCGGTGCCTATGGCCCAGACTGGCTCATAGGCTATGACAACTTGTGCCATCCGGCTAGCCTCGACGCCCGCAAGCGCGCTCCGAATCTGCCCTTCTATAGTATTGAAGGTCCGCCCCCCCTCACGTTCCTGCAGGGTTTCCCCGGCACAGAGGATGGTCAGAAGGCCGAATTTGAGCGATCCCTGGAGCCGTTTATTGATCAGCGCATCGTCCTCATGGAATATCTGCCGCCGTTCGGAGTGGCCGACAATGGCCGCGGACCCGCCCGCATCCTGGATCATCACCGGCGATATCTCTCCGGTAAAGGCACCCTTTTCCTCCCAGCAGACGTTCTGGGCGCCGACGATAACGGCGCTGTCTCTGATCACATGCGACACTTCGCTCAGCACTGTGAAAGGCGGCGCCAGCAGAACATCCCGATCTTCGACGTCGGAGCATTGCCTCGCAATTTCCGCCGCCAGATGACAGGCATCCATGACCGTAGTGTGCATCTTCCAGTTTCCCGCAATCAACGCTCTTCGTTTCATTTGTATCCTCCTGAGGTTACGCCTGCCTGATGCTCCGTCAACCCAGAGCAGCGACGCCCGGCAGGGTCTTTCCTTCCATTAATTCGAGGAATGCTCCGCCCCCTGTGGACATATAGGAGATATTTTTTTCCTCTCCCGATTTCTTCACTGCCGCATTGGAGTCTCCGCCGCCGATGATGGAGAGGGCATGGGACGAGGCAACCGCCCGGCAGAGAGCCATGGTGCCCTGGGCGAACGCATCCATTTCAAAGGCTCCCATGGGACCGTTCCAGACGATTGTCCGGGCATCGGAGAGGGCTTCCTGAAAATAGAGGACCGAGGCCGGGCCGATATCCAGGGCCATCCAATTCTTCGGAATATCCCGGAATGTGACGTTTTTCACCACGGCATCCGGCGAAAAACTGTCCGCGGCAACAAAATCCATGGGCAAAAAGACCTTGACACCTTTTTGCTCCGCATCCGCCAGGAGCTGTTTTGCCGTCTCCAGGAGATCCTCCTCGATCTTTGAGGCGCCGACATCCACGCCCATGCTTTTCAAAAAGGTATTGGCCATGGCCCCGCCGATGATCAGACGATCCACCCGGTCAAGCATGTTGCGGAGCGCTCCCAGCTTGGACGAAACCTTCGCACCCCCGACCAAGGCAGCCAGAGGCCGGACCGGCTCATCCATGGACTTGTGAAAATACTCCATTTCCGTCTGCAGCAGAAAACCGGCTGCCTTCTCCTGCACGCAATCGGCAACGCCGACAACCGAGGCATGGGCCCGATGCGAGGCGGCAAAGGCGTCGTTGACATAGATATCCGCCAGGCGGGCAAGCTTCTCGGCAAAGGCCCTGTCGTTGTCCGTTTCTTCCGTATGAAAACGCAGATTCTCAAGCAGCACCACCTCGCCCTGCCGCATCCCGGCAACCATGGCCTCCACCGCCTCGCCGACGCAATCCGGGGCCAGGCGCACGGGGCAGCCCAGAAGCCCCTGCAGATAGTGGCCGACCGGGGCCAGGCTGAAGGCCTCGACCCTCTTGCCTTTCGGCCTGCCCATATGAGAGCAGAGGATCAGCTTCCCTTTATTTTCCAAAATATATCTGATGGTCGGCAGGGCGGTGCGTATCCGGATGTCATCAGTAATCTGCAGGTGTTCATCCATGGGTACATTGAAATCGACACGGACCAGAACCCGTTTATCGCATAAACTGAGCTCCCGAAGTGTTTTCATAATGAAGTCCTCCGCTGAAATAACAGAATTATTTTGTGATATTAGTTTCTTTGAGAAGGGATTTTTTCAGGATCAACGCATCGTCCTGAGGATCGGCATAGTATTTTTTGCGACAGCCGACCCTGGCATACCCGAGCTTTTCATACAGGCCTAGAGCAATGGTGTTCACGGACCGGACCTCCAGGAACATCACCTCAGAGCCGGCGTCCCGGCAGAGATCCTCCAGCCGGGACAGCAACGCGGCGCCCGTTCCGCGACGTCGAAACGACGGTCTGACGGCAATCTTCAGGAGTTCTGATTCCTGCCCCGTCATGGCACAGCACCACCCTGCCACGGTCTCATCATCGACCGCTACCAGCTGCACCCCTCGCGGACGCTCAAGTTCCATTGCGATAAGCGATTCCGGCCATGGCGAGGAAGAGGCCTGCTCAATGAACGCAACATCAATCACATCGCGATGGCACATAGGCCTGATGGCCATTTTTTTAAAGCATTTTCCCTGCAATCTGCACAGTCAGATCACCCAGCATATTGGTATAGCTGCCCAGTTCATTATCATACCAGCCATACACGACGGCCTGGGTGACAGGCACCTCCAGGATCGGATTCACATCGGCCGCAAGTTTGCTCCCGCCCAGGGTCTTTTTCAGGTTGACCTGTATGGAGGCGGTCCGGGTGTGGGTCTCCGTCCCCTCGATCACCGTGGCTGCCTGGGGAACTCCGATGATGTCAGAGGAGACGTTCTGCTCCTCACTGTACACCAGATATCTGTTATTGACTGCAAATTCACGGTAAATGGAGTTGATATAGTCCCTCTTGATCGGATGCTCGTAGTCATCCTGAAGATTGAGGACCAACACGATCAACGAGCCGGTCGAGGTGGGAATACGAACGGACTCGGCAATAAACCCAATCGATTTCATCTCCGGTATGACCAGCGAGAGGGCCTTGGCGGCGCCTGTGGTCGTCAGGATGATATTATTGAGGATCGACCGGTTTTTCCGCATGTCCGTGGCTCCGGACCCAGGCAGCCTGTCCAGAACCTGCTGGCTCCCGGTGGCGGCATGGACAGTGACCATCGAGGCGCTGAGAAAGTTCTCGGACCCGATGGCCTCCATCAGCGGTTTGATCATATAGGACAGGCAGGTGGTGGTACAGGACGCCGCGGAAATAAGCGAATGCTTCGACGGGACATAATCCTCGTCATTAATTCCCATGACTGTCGTTATGGCGTCCTCGGGCATGTCCAGCCCCTTGGATTTGATCTTGAAGGGCGCTGACAGGATCACCTTTTCGGCTCCGGCCTGCAGATGGCCGCGCAGGGCGCCCTTTGCCGCATCGGAATCCGTTGTCGGATCGCTGAAAACACCGGTTGTATCCACGACCAGCCTAACATCATTGGCCTGCCAGGCGATATCTCTGGGATTCCGCGCGGTTCTTAAAACCGTGACGGGCATGCCGTTGACGCGCATGGTCCCGGCCTCGTTATTCACCTCTTCGATAACCCTTACGCCCTTATGTCCATGCAGATAGGCGCCGAGACGACCGTACGAGGAATCGCGCTCAATGGCGGAAGCCAGATGATCAAGATTTTTACCGACCTCCCGGCCGATATTGACGACAATTCCAGAAAAATGCTGCCTTGAGACATGGTGCCACAAGGAGAGCTTTCCAATCCGGCCCAGGCCATTGATACCTAATTTCATAGCAATACATCTCCTTTCTGAGTAGAATGGCGTTGACGACGCTGGATATGTCAATTGCAAAACGGTGCAATGACGGCAGGTAGACGCACTAAACGCACAGGGGGAATACCATCGATATTAGCACCAGAATCGGCATTATGCAAATTATTTATTACAACTTTAGTCATTGATTATCTTGAATATCTATCACAATCAACTATGATTTTTCCAGAACAGCTGGAGCCTGGAATTCTCCTGAAGCGGTACAAACGTTTTCTGGCGGACGTGGAACTGGGAACAGGCGGACAGGCCACTGTCCACTGCCCGAATTCGGGTTCCATGCTTTCCTGCTCTACCGCCGGAAGCCCTGTTTACCTGTCCAGATCGTCCAATCGTACGAGAAAATACCCCCTCACTCTTGAAATGATCCGGACCGGGTCCGCCTGGGTCGGAGTCAACACCTCTTTGACCAACCAGCTGGTGGTGGAGGGAATAGAGAAGGGCGATATTTCCGAGTTACGGAGTCCCGACAGCATCCGGCGCGAGGTAAAGGTCTCTGCGGCCAGCAGGCTCGACGTGATGCTGACCAGAGGCGCCCGCAAAATCTATATCGAGATTAAAAGCTGCACCCTGGTCATCGATAGCTGCGCCATGTTTCCCGATGCCGTCACGGCCAGAGGGACCAGACACCTGGAGGAGTTGGCGCGCCTGGTGGGGCTTGGGGCTGAAGGAATCCTTTTTTTCCTGGTCCAGCGCCTGGATGCAGACTTTTTCCGGCCCGCCGCCCATATCGATCCGCTCTATGCCGAGACATTGGCGCGCGTGAGCCGACAGGGTGTGCAGATTCTGGTCTATCAGGCAGAAGTGCTGCCGCAGGGGATCAGGATCGTCAGGCCCCTCCCATTTTCCCTTTGATTTCTCCTTGATTATTATGCAGAATTTGAACCAAGACACCGTATCGCCTCCAAAAGCCGTGGTCCTTCTCAGCGGAGGACTGGACTCCACAACCGTCCTGGCCATAGCCCGGTCGCAAGGATATGACTGCTCCTGTCTCAGCTTCCACTACGGTCAGAGGCAATCCATTGAGCTCGACCGTGCCGCTCAGGTCGCCAAGGCCTTTTCAGCCAGCAGACATCTTGTCCTGCGCCTTGATCTCGACAAGATCGGCGGCTCCGCCCTCACCGGCAGCATCGAGGTACCGAAAGGTCAGGACATCGAGCACATGGGCGCAACCGTCCCCGTCACCTATGTCCCGGCCCGGAACACTATCCTCCTGGCCCACGCCGTGGCCTGGGCCGAGGTCATCGGGGCCGAGAATATCTTCATCGGCGTCAACGCCGTTGATTATTCGGGCTACCCCGACTGCCGCCCCGAATTTCTGGAGGCCTTCTGCAGGATGGCTAACCTGGGGACCAGGGCGGGCATCATGGGGACGTCCACATTCGTCATCCAGGCGCCGCTTCTCACTCTGTCAAAAGGGGAGATCATCCGTAAGGGAATCGAACTGGGGGTGGACTACGGAATGACCCACAGCTGCTACGATCCGCAAGGGGAGAAGGCCTGCGGCAGATGCGATGCCTGCCAGTTGCGGCTCAAGGGATTTGCCGAGGCCGGGATCGCGGACCCCGTCAGCTACGTCTAAGACAAGGCTCCGGCAGGTTTACAGTACGTTATGGGTCGTCCGACCGCCCAAAAGCGTCAGCACCGCCTTTCCCTGCAGCTTCCAGCCGATGAAAGGCGAGTTGGCAGATTTTGAAACGATCATCTCTTTGGTGTAGGTAAACTGTCTTTCGGGATCAATCACCGTAACATCGGCCACATCCCCAACTGCAAGCGAGCCGCCGGGAACGCCAAGGATGCGGGCGGGAGCAACCGACATCAGCTCCACCATCCGGCTCTCGCTGATCACTCCTTCACGGACCAGGGCCAGGGTCAACGGCAGGGACGTCTCAAGACCGATAATTCCGTTGGCGGCATGATCAAACTCCACATTCTTTTCCAGAATTGAATGAGGGGCGTGATCCGTGGCAATAGCGTCTAAGGTTCCGTCTTGAAGCGCTATCCGGATCTTCTGCCTGTCGGATTCGCTGCGCAAGGGCGGACTCATTTTGGCATTGGTGTTGTATCCCTCAACCGCCGCATCGGTCAGGGTGAAGTAATGCGGCGCGGTCTCGGCGGTCACCCGGACTCCCCGGCTTTTGGCGTACCGGATAATATCCACGGAATCACCGGTGCTGACATGGGCGATATGCACAGGTACACCAGTCAATTCAGCGAGCGCCACTTCGCGGAAAACGGCAATGCTCTCCGCCGCGTTGGGGATCCCTTTGAGTCCCAGGCGGGTCGAGACGACGCTCTCGTTCATGGAACCGTTGTGGCTGAGCGAACGTTCCTCTGAATGCGAGATCACCAGCAGATTATAGCCGGAGGCATACTCCATGGCCCGCCGCATGAGCTGGCTGTCGACGACAGGCCTGCCGTCATCGCTCAGGGCGGCCACCCCTGCCCTTTTCATCTCGCCGTATTCGGCAAGCTCGGCGCCGTTGCTTCCCTGGCTTATGGCTCCCACCGGATAGATCCGGGCAGCCGCCCCGGCAGCCCGTTCAAGGATAAAACGGGTTACTGAGGCACTATCGTTAATGGGATTGGTGTTCGGCATGCAGGCGACTGCGGTAAAACCGCCTGCCGCGGCTGCCTGTGCTCCCGTTTCGACGGTCTCTTTATACTCCTGCCCCGGTTCCCGCAGATGGACATGCATATCGATGAGCCCCGGCACCACCCATTTACCCTCGAGGTTAAAGACCTGCGCGTCCGGGGGAATGGCGGAACCTGCCTCGGTGATGCGGCCATCCTGAATCCAGACATCCGCCTTCCGATCGACCGCATTGGCCGGATCGATCACCCGGCCGTTCTGTAAGACAATCAACGTATTCATAACAAGTTCAATTTCACCCGTCGCTGTTCTTTTCGCCGCCCAGGACCAGGTACAGCAAGGCCATGCGGACCGCCACGCCATTGGTCACCTGATCCATGATTACCGATCCCGGCCCATCGGCCACATCAGGGCTTAACTCCACCCCCCGGTTGATCGGTCCGGGATGCATGATCAACACATCAGCCTTGGCCCGCTCAAGGAGTTTCCTGTTCACTCCGAAGAAAGTCGAGTATTCGCGCAAGGAGGGGATGAGCGGATCCTTGAGCCGCTCATGCTGAATCCGCAAAGCCATGACCACATCCGCCCCGTCCACCGCCTCCTCCACACTGCTGCAGACATGCGCTCCAAGCTGTTCGATCCCGGACGGCATGAAGGTTGCGGGACCCGCCACCCTTACGGTTGCACCAAGCTTGGTAAATCCGATAATGTCCGACCGCGCCACCCGGCTGTGGGCAATATCGCCCACTATCGCTATAATCAGGCCACTCATCTGCCCTTTGTGCTCGATAATCGTCATCATATCCAGCAAACCCTGGCTCGGATGCTCATGCGCGCCATCCCCGGCATTGATGATCGATGCGTTGACGTGGCGGGACAGAAGAAGGGGCGCCCCGGAGCTTGCATGGCGGATGATGATGATATCCGGCCTCATCGCCTCCAGATTTCTGGCTGTATCGATAAGGGTTTCCCCTTTGGTGGTCGAGCTTGTGGAGGCTGCGATATTGAAGGTATCCGCGCTCATCCTCTTGGCGGCAATTTCAAAGGATAACCGGGTCCGCGTGGAAGACTCAAAAAAAAAGTTGATGATCGTCTTTCCCCGCAAAGTCGGAACTTTTTTTATCGGCCTCTCGGATATTTCCTTAAAGGAGCGCGCTGTTGACAGGATATGGGCAATATCTTCGACTGAAAACTGCTCAATCCCGAAAATATGCCTGTGCTTGAAGAAATATTCGCTTTTTCCTGTTGTCACGAAATGACTCTTTAGTGAATAATTGTACCGAAACGACCCCAACGGATTGTCGCAAACCGGTCGAAAGATAAAAACGGTGTATCAAGGTCCCAAGACCAGTATATGATAGAGGCCTTCCCCAGTATATCGCGCTGATCGACAAACCCCCAGAAACGGCTGTCGTAGCTGTTATCCCTGTTATCGCCCATGACGAAGATATCGCCCTCCGGAACCTTGACCGGGCCGAAGTTATCCCTCGGTCCTTCGGCAGCGGACATTATAAAATTTGTTGTATACTGTGCATGAGGCTCTTCAACAAGCTGATCGTTGACATACACCTTCTTATCCCGGACCTGTATGGTATCCCCTTCGACCCCGACAACCCGCTTGATATAATCGACAGTCCTGTCCTTTGGAAAACGAAAGACCACAACATCTCCATGGTGTGGTTTTCCAATGGGAATCAGGATATTGCCCGTAAACGGATTTCTTATCCCATAGATGAATTTGTTGACCAGCAGATGATCCCCGATCTTGAGGGTCGGCAGCATGGAGCCGGAAGGAATTTTAAAGGCCTGCACGACAAAGGTTCGAATAAAAAGAGCTAAGAGAACGGCGACCAAAATTGCCTCAAAATATTCTCTCCAGATGGATTTATGACTCTCGTTAACCGTCAATTGCAGCACCTCGCTTTTCCAAAAATGATCAATTTTTTATACAACGGCATACAGCATCGGAATAAAACTACCGCAAAGAGGGTACAATTACAAGTCGGATTCACACAATCAGCATAAAATCGGATAGTTCCCGGGTAAAAATTTTTGAACACACACTGCATACAATATGCAGAGTATACAGCTATCCTGAAAACTATATGTTGTAGAAATATGGGCCGAAATTGAATTAATCCGACCAATAACCTATTGTAAAAAAACATAATAAATGGTTTTTTTTGTTGCCCTTTCTTGACAAATGTTATTTTTTATGGCCTTAATGAATCTGAATAAAGTATGGGATTCCGAGTAAGAGTATTTTTCTTCTTCACTATCTGTAAAAAAAAAAAATCAGGATACTGCCGAATAGTTATGAATCTGCCCTTTTTATCCCGAGAACAGTTGGTCGTTGGCGTTGATATAGGCTCCCATGCCGTCAAGGTCTGTCAGCTTAAACGGACAGAGAAGGGATATGCTGTTGCGACCTTAGGCAGTTCGGTCCTGCCCGAAGGTGCGGTCGACGACGGAGCCCTGAATGAGCCTGAAGCTGTCGCCAAAATCATTTCCGAACTTTTTAAGAATCTCAAGATTAAAAGCAAAAAGGTCGGTTTTTCAATCTCGGGTTATTCCGTTATTGTCAAGAAGGTCAACCTCAATGTCATGGAGGACGACAAACTTGAAGAGCATATCATGGCCGAGGCTGAGCAATATATCCCTTTTGATATTGAAGACGTGTATCTTGATTTTCAGGATCTCAAGACCAACACGCCGGATTCCGACCGGACGGATGTTATGCTGGTTGCAGCAAAAAAGGAAATTATCGACGGATATCTTGAAATGCTCCAGAGCCTGGGGCTTCAGCCTGTCATTGTTGATGTCGATGGCTTCGCCCTGGAAAACACGTATGAATACAATCACCCCAAGAATGAAAACGTCGCCTTGGTAGACATTGGCGCCTCAAAAATGAATATTAATATTCTGAGCGGAGGTATTTCCGTCGTTGCCCGGGATATCGTCGTCGGAAGCAGGCAGTTGACAGACCAGATCCAGAATGCATTTGATTTGACCTACGAAGAAGCGGAAGCGCTGAAGCTCGGGAATGTCCCCGCCAATGAAAAACAGCCGCAGATTGAGACAATCTTCACCTCGACCTGTACGCAGTGGGTCCTGGAAATCAAAAAGGCCATCGATCTGTATCATTCGAACCATCCGGACGAACCTCTTACTAAACTTGTGCTGAGCGGCGGCGGTTCAAAAGTCCTGGGATTGACGGATTTCCTGACCAGCGAAACATCGCTTCCCGTCGAGCTTTTCAATCCGTTTGAAAATATGGTCGTTAATTCTAAAATGATAGATCCTGAATACCTGAAAGCGATAGGCCCGGAAATGGCTATTGCTACGGGTATCGCGATCAGACCGTCAGCCGTATAATAAGGGCTTTCCTCTCTTTCAGGTATACTTATGCTCAGGATTAACCTGCTCCCCATCAGACAGCTCAAAAAAAGAGCGAAGGCCAAGAATGAAATCGCCATTTTCGGCGTTGTTTTTTTGTGTTTGATCGTGATCCTTATTTTTTCCTGCTTAATCCAAGGACATACAATAAGTTCTAAAGAGTCCACCATAGCAGAACTCACCAAGGAACAGCTGCGTCTGGCCCCTGAAATTGCGGCGGTTGACAGACTCAAAAAAGACAAGCTGGATCTTGATAAGAAAATAGAAATCATACACAAGCTTAAAGCAGAGTCATCTCTGACTGTGCATATTCTCGATGAGGTTGCCAATGCTGTCGATAATAGCCGCATGTGGCTCACCTCCCTGGGTCAGCAGGGAAGCACGCTTTCATTGACGGGGATAGCGCTGGATAATCAGACTGTCGCCCAATTTATGGATATGTTGAAAAAGTCGCCTTTCGTGCAAGGCGTTGAGCTTTCAAATACATCACTCAAGAAAATTGCAGACAGGAATCTTAAAGAATTTTCCCTCACATGCACCATTGGGCCTCCGAATAGCGCACAGGATAAGGCAGTAACGACGGGGAAATAGATTCGATTAATCGCACACTATCCGGAAAATAATTGTATGAAAATGAGTAATACAGCCATAACAGCCTTTATAGACCAGAGATATCTGCCGCTTGAACAGAAATATAAAGGCGCAATTGCAGTCTCCGTCTTATTGCTCACCGGAATTTTTTTCTACTTCATATTCTTTCAGCCCAATGCCGAGAGGATTGCAACTCTGTCCGGCCAAGAGGCAACGCTTGAGCAGAAATTGAAAGAGATCAGAGGCATCCTGCAGAACCGTCCAAAACTTCAGCATGATCTGGATGAAACAAAAGCCGTCTTTGAAGAGGCATCGAAACTGCTTCCCAAAGAAAAAGAAATACCGAAATTGCTTTCGGATATATCATCCGTAGGCCGGACAGCCGGCCTTGATTTTCTTTCATTCAAACCTCAGACGGATGTACCCAAAGATTTCTATTCTGAAATACCCATCGACATCGATCTGACCGGACCATACCACAATGTCGGTTTTTTCTTTGACGAGGTGAGCAGGTTAGATAGAATTGTATCCGTCCTGAGTGTCAAAATGGGGGCACCGAAGAAAGAAGGGAATGAAATGATTCTGAATTCAACCTGCAGGCTGATAACGTACCGGTTTACAAATGTTGAGCTTCCTAAAGGCAAACCGAATAACACAAAGAAATAGAGCGGTATGTTATGAAAATTTTTCCTAAACAAATTCGTATATTGCACGGAGCTATTCTCTGTATTTTCTTTGCCGTAACTTCTATAGCCTACGCAATATCGAATGCGGCTGATGCCCCGCCTCAAAACGCCGTACCCAACGTTTCCGAGGCAAAGGGAGTTGCTGATCTGATTCCATCTCCTGCCAATGACACCGGCTTCAAGTATCAGTTGGAGGGTCGTCCGGATCCATTCGTTCCATTTATCTCTGACAAACCTGAAGAAGGCTTGGGCGCCAACGATATCGTTGAAGGCGAAGAACCACTTACAGGGATGCAGTTGTTCGAACCCGGACAACTTACCTTGGTGGCCCTTGTAACCACTCCTGATCAGAAGTTTGCCATGGTGGAAGATGTTTCGGGAAAAGGCTATATCATTAAAGAGGGCACGAAGATAGGAAGGAGGGGAATTGTTCAGGCAATCGTCCCCAACAAAGTAATCATCGAAGAAACTGCAACGACCCGCGCAGGAAAGAAATTAACAAGTGAAACTGTCATGGTCTTAAGAAAAGAGGAGAAAAATAAATAATGTACACGAGGCCTGTCATATATCATTTTGTCTTTTTCTTTGCAATTTTTATGCTCCTGGGTTTCGCTTCAAAAGCGTTTTGCCAAGATCCGGCAGCCACCAACGGCATTTCGTATGTCATTCAGGATATACACGCCGATATGACCAGCACGTCGGCGACAATCACTCTCACGGGCAATACTGCGCCAGCCTATACGACCCACGAGCAATTCGATCCTTTCAGGCTCATCATGGATATCGCCGGAGCGAGCCTTGACAAAAAAATCAACCGCAACAAACTCATCCCGGACAGCCAGCTCGTCAAACTGTCCACTGTGGTCCTCGGTGATCAATCACCTGCAATAACACAGTTTATCTTCCAGATTAAAGAAAACTATCAATATAAGGTTGAACGGGACAACAATAACCTTATTATCCGCATTTTCCCCGCTCCTTCTGAAAAAGCACCGGGAACAGCGGCTTCCATGAGCCCTCCGCCACCTCCAGCAGGCTCTGGGCTGCTCACTTCATCCGACACCAAAAAGGGCGCTTCAGCTTCAAGCCCGAAAAACGGCAAGGAAACTGCCTCTGATGCAACTCTGGACGAGCTTATAGATTCATCCGTGGCTGCTTTGGAAAAGAAGCAGAAGAAAGCGACCGTAGCAGGGCAGGCTCTGGACCGGGCCTCAGGCGTGGAAGATCCCTTTACCAATGCCGGATACAACAAGCAACGAATAAGCGTCGACTTTTATAAGATTGATCTTCATAATGTTTTCAGATTGTTCCGTCAGGTAAGTGACGAGAATATCATCGTAGACGAAGGGGTCAAAGGCTCAATAACCATCGCCCTTAACGATGTCCCGTGGGACTTCGCCCTTGACATAATCTGTAATCTTGCGGACCTGAAAAAAGAAGAACGCCTCAACACCATCGTCATTTATCCAAAGAAGAAAGAAGTTGAATGGCCCGCCTCGCCCATTGATAATCTGTCGATTAAAACCGACAAGAATGTCATTCAACAGGAGGCATTGATCGTCCAGCAGACCTCGACCCAGCCCAAAGAGATTACTCAGGCAAAGGAGTTGATCGTTAAGGCTCAGGCAAAGGAAAAAACGGAAGATTTTCAGGATGCTGTTGGATTATATGAGCAGGCTTACACATTATGGCCGACTAATGAACGGTTATCGAATAAACTGGCTGTCCTCTATCTCGCCAATCTCCATATGAACGCCAAGGCGTTGTTTTATGCCCAGAAGAGCCTGAAGGCAAAACATGGCAATGACAGCGCAGCATTGTATGCCGCTATTGCCTCTGCCAATATGGAAAGGCTACCAGAGGCCATGGAGTATTTCAATCAGAGCGTGAGCGGCGCTCCGCCTCTGAAAGAGGCTTTGATAAGCTATGCCGCCTTCAATGAAAATTTCGGCAAACCCGAAGCGGCCCTGAAGCTCCTTGATAAATATAATGCCAACTACGGTGAAACCCTCGAAACCATGCTTTCGAAGGCAAGGATTTATGACAAAATGGGAAATTCCGCGAAGGCAATGTCCCAGTATAATGCGATATTAAGCTCTGGTTATCAAATCCCCCCTGATCTGAAACAGTATATCGAGGGACGTCTGAAAGCCGGCAATTTTTAAGATAGCAACATTCATATTGTGGTGCAAAGGATAAGAATCCCCTTCAATTTGCATTGCTGTTTACTCTACTCGAAGAGGTTTTTCATGAAGTCAATTCAACAGTTTATCCAATACAGCGGCCTTCTGCTGCTCCTGTTGGTCTTTTCATCATGTAGTTCTCAACCTCCGCAAAAAGTTGAAGAAATGCCCCTTGACACGACAACGGGAACGCCAGCGCCAGCAAAAAAGGCTCAGCCTGCGGATTCTACAATGCTGCCGGTGGAATACCAGAAACCATCGTATGTTGTCGGGAGCCAGCATCCGGCCAATGACAAGATCCAGGACGATAAGGATCTGGGCCGTTCGGATGTGATTATCAAGGTTGGAGCATCTATTCACTCAACAGTCGGGCCAC